>Ga0316209_1000795_pt1 | contig 44201 bp, 48 predicted proteins | sample 6monopyrite_MG_FD_204945 | JGI IMG/M metagenome (GOLD analysis project Ga0316209, IMG submission 204945) | Microbial mat bacterial communities from mineral coupon in-situ incubated in ocean water Damariscotta River, Maine, United States -... | ecosystem: Environmental > Aquatic > Marine >...
GGTAATTCCTTTCAGTATGAAATGACCTTAAGGACAAAAGATTTTAAAAATTACAACAATCTTGCTCAGAGTTTAATAAACATAAATGATGTCCATGAATTTAAAATAACGCCATCAAGCTAGATTCATGCCAAAACTCTGTTCTTAGATAATCCTGCGAGATTGTTTGACTTTAGACTGCCGTCACAGTTTTTTGAAAAATAATTTAAAGTTTACTCCAATTGAGACGATACATATTAAACAACCCGAATATAAAGTCTGAAGGAGTAAAAACTGTGCAAAAACCCGTCTACGGCCCCACTGTTGGTTCACATCTCGGTAAACCTATTTACCAGTCTATTGAAAGTGATGGCATAAAGTATAATTTTGAACGTATGGCTGAATGCGATAGCGATGGTTGTCCATTACAGCAATTAGCAAGTAATGAAATGATGGTAAATCCAGGTCTGATTTACAGTAAAGCGTCTTAAATAATATAAATTAGCAGGTCAGCTTAGCTGGCGATTTCAATCATTGTCGTGTGTTTAGTGGAATTTGAGGTGAGACCTGAAACCCGGTTTGCCTTGATACGCCTGTCATGTCGATTAAAGTATCGAGACTGGTGATTTTGTTCTCCTCAACTTCCCATATTGAGGCCGCCGGAAAAGTAATTATTTTATTGCTGGCAGGTATGCCGTAAAAAGGGCTTACAACCTCTCCAATAAAACTTATTTGTGTCATCACATGATTTTCTTCTGCCATGATGAGCTCAATATCAACTGATAAATCAGGTATCGATTTCCTTAGTGTGGCGATGAAATTAATGTATTGTGTGGCGTTAAGGATTTCATCTGTAAAGGTTGTTTTATAATAAAAAGACTCAGATAAAAAGTTTGCTATCTGCTTCAATTCACCTTTATTCCATGACATTTCAATGTGACTGAGAATAAGTTGTTTATTATTTTTCACTTTTTTTATTCCAAAATATACTATTTAATGAGTAAGGGTATAACAATCTTAATCTGTGTTTCTTTAATCTGCCTGTGATAAACCTGTGAACTTTAATAGATAGCCTGTATTTTTCCATGTAAGGCAATAATATCATTGCACCAGAAAATTTTAAATAAACTTACTATAAAGAGGTTCTCATGAAAATTAAAATAGCACTCATCTTTATTTCATTTATTATGCTGCAAGCATGTGGTTCCAGAGGTATGATGTTTGCTGAGACATCAATGGATAACATAAATGTTGCGCTCATTGCAGTCAATTCTTAATTATATATTTGGAGGAAAAGGACTTCTTCACTAATAGCCTCGTTTTATAACTAATTTATTTTTTCTTCTTTATTAAGAAAATCGAACACTTCATTTTTATTGCCTTTGAATATGATGCGTTCTTTTTTGTTGTTGAGTTGATAATCATACATGGGATCATAATATTCAACGAGTAACACTTTAATCCACTCTTTGTGGGATTCTACCTCTCCTGCAACATGTTTTTTTATCGCATTTTGTAGCATGTTTTTTAATTTTTTATGTCGTACTCCACCAAGTCGTCGTTGAATTTTATCGATATTCTCAAGTAGTTGTTCTGACCATAAGTCAAATCCCTTTCCAGCACCATGAAATTCTTGATGTTCTGCTAGTGCCTGAATAATATATTCCTGGAAAGTAATCTCAATTCTTTCATTAATACTCGCGTCTAAAAGAACAACGGGTGATATTTTCATTTTTTGAATTAAACATTCAGGCAACCGACGAGAACCAATATTTCCGGCTTCATCTTCAAGTATGATTTTTTTATGTTCTTTTTGTAAATGTTTTAGCAGTTCAATTGACAGATTGTTTTCAATGTCAATTTGCGAAGGTTGTGGTGTAACGTGTTTGCCAAAAACAGAACCTCGATGGTGGTATAAGCCTTCAAGGTCAATTTTTTGTGTTATGTTGTTTAAAAAAAGTGTTTTTCCTATACCTGTTCTGCCGCTGAGAATAACCGGTGAAATACGTTGCGATGACTCTTCTAGCTGTTCAATTAAAAAACGCCGCATGGCTTTATAGCCACCCTTTACTCTTGGATAAACAATACCGGTTTTTTCATAAATCCATTGTTGTGATATTTTTGAGCGCATACCTCCGCGAAAACAATAAAGCACGCCTTCCGGATTTTGTTTAACAAAATGAGTCCATTGTTCAACGCGGTCATCTTTTATTTTTCCCTGAACTAATTCATGACCTAACCTGATAGCTTCATCTTGACCCGCGTTTTTATAGCGGATACCAATGTCTGTTCTTTCCTGATTATTTATTAATGGAATATTCTTTGTTAATGGAAATGCACCCTGATTAAATTCAACAGGTGCCCGCACATCCAGAAGCTGTGTATTATTGAGGAATAAAGAACGAAAATCATCCAATTGCGGTAGTTCTATTTTTTTTTCTGGAAGGCTCATTTGTTATAAAAATATCTGTTAAGTAAAGTTATACATTGTACTCTTATTTTTAGCTTTGTCTGCCAGTGACTCAGGGATTTATTAGCAAGATTGGAAATATCTAAATTAACTCAGCGCCGTGATTATTTGTTATTGTTGCACTATGGAATTGACAAATAACAAGCATAAAACTCAACTTGAGTATTTTAGACGTATTAATAAGGCGCTAAAATTCATTGATGAAAACCTTGATCAAGCTATTCAACTTGATGATGTCGCTGTTGCCAGTCATTTTTCTTCTTATCACTTTCATCGTATTTTTCATGCCTTAGTTGGGGAGACTGTAAATGAGTATGTCTTGCGTAAAAGAATGGAAAGGGCGGCTAACCGGCTTGTTTATAAACCAATTTTAAGTATTACGGAGGTTTCTGTTGCGGGAGGTTTTTCATCAAGTGCAAACTTCTCAAAAGCTTTTAAATTGTATTTTGGTGTGAGTCCTTCTGTATTAAGAAAAAGAAATGTAAATAATAATATTGATAGCAAGGCTGGAAAACTTTATAGCAAGTACGGAAAATCTTTTAATCCTGAAGACCTCTATTCTCAGTTTGTAACTCAATCCGGGGTATTTCCCCCGAACAAACTGGAGAAATTATTTATGAAAATTAGTGTTGAAACTTACAAAGAAAAACCAATCGCTTTTTTAACCAGCCCTAAAGGTTATGACCTTAATTCGGTGTATGCAACATGGGATAAAATAACTCAATGGGCAAGTAATATAGGAATTGATAGTAATCATCTGGTTCGTTATGGACTTTGTTATGACAATCCAGTAATCACACCTGAAGATAAGTGCCGCTATGAGGCTGCGATAGAAGTTAATTCAGATACCGACGTTGTCGCACCATATGAGAAATCTGTCATTCCGGCGGGCCAATATGCAGTGGCTTATTATAAAGATGATGCGGAAAAAATAAGCCATTTTATGACGGAACTTTGTTCTCAGTGGTTTCCAGATAGTGGGTATGAACCTGATGATTATCCACCTGTTTTTAATTATTTGAATGATTCAAGAAAAGAGGGCTATGTTGAGATGAATATCTATTTCAAAGTGAAGAAATTAAAAATAAACTAACTTAAACTAAATAAAGGGTAGAATATGTATTATTAGATATTCTATCTTTTTTTAAGATCTGATTTTTTTCAAGCGTCATAAAGTAGAAAATAAAAATAATTTTTATAATAATTTTTTCTGTAAATAATCAAGTAACAAACTTACTTTTGCAGGCATGAAACGGCGTTGCGGATACATTGCATTTACCTCCAAAGCGGTAGGCACATAGTCAGGCATAATGACTTCCATATTGCCTTGTTTAATATCATCTTCAACTATCCATCCCAGAATAACCGCAATTCCCTGGTTTTCTAATACCGCTTGTCGAATTGCATCCGGACTATTTGACGAAAATTGACCCTGGACGGAAATTTTTTGTTTGCCGTGTACGCCATCAAAGTGCCATTCATTGCGGGTATTTAATAAGTTATAAACTATGCAGTTATGCTGCTCCAGATCTTTTAATGTTTTTGGTTCGCCGTGTAGTTTTAGATAGGTTGAACTGGCGACCATATAACGGGGAACCATACCAATTTTTTTTGCAACTAAAGACGAGTCGGATAACTCTCCAATTCTTATCGCAACATCAACACCTTCTTTGACCAGATCAATATAGTTATCATCAAAAAGGGTATCCACTTTAAGCTCAGGATATGTTTTTATAAACTCCCATAAACACGGCAAAATTTTGATACGTCCAGCTGCGATCGGAATATTCACCCGCAACATCCCGGTTGGCAGAGTTCGCTGATTACTGAGTTCGGCTTCAGTTTCAGCTATTTCATCCAAAATTTGGCAGCAACGTCCATAGTAATGTCTGCCAGCATCGGTGAGGTTAATTTGGCGGGTACTGCGGCTTAGCAGTTTTGTAGACAGGTTCTCTTCAAGGGCGGCAATTTGTTTGCTGACCGTCGGCTGCGACAACCCCATTTCGCGAGACACGGCAGAAAAGCTTCCCGATTCAGAAACTCGCCGAAAAATATGCATTGCACTTATCTTATCCATATTATCTCCCAATATATTCTTTTTTAGAATAATTGTTAGTCTTTTTATCGGTATTATCAATCTTATATGAATATATTAACCTTTACTACGCAATAAGTGCTGGTGTAGTACTTAAAATAAATAGTCTTAACGGAGTAAGTGAAAAATGTCATTTTATATAAGTCGAAATATTTCTGGTAGCTTTGATGATGTCAGTGAAAATTTGAAGAGTCAGTTACACGCAAATGATTATTTGATTGCAGCAGACATTGATGTACAAGGCGCACTCAAACAAAAGCTAGGTGCTGAGTTACCAAAAATCAACATCATTGGCACAAATACGCCGGGGGTGGGGTTAAAGATGTTTAGCCATGATCCCAAATTAGGAACACTTTTACCCTTTTCTATTGTTCTTCATGAGCTTGATGAGGGGCGTGTTGAAGTCACAATGATTGATCCCGAGTTTCTGTTCCATCCTGTCGCTAATCCAGAATTGACTCAGTTGGGCGGTGAAATTAAAACAGTATTTAATAAAATTTTGGATAGTTTGTAGGGTGTCTTGGGGACAAGTCGACAAATCTGTTGCAGTATCGACATCATAGTTAAGCAACATTACTTACGCTTTACCTATAAAGCCCCCCCCTATAGATAAAGAGTAAAATAACGCTGCTTAACTATGATGTCGATAAAACCATTCCGTGTATACGTCTGTGCGTTAAGAGCTATCATTAAACGATAAAAGAGCATTTTATGATGTGGTAAATACCACATATGGTTATTTATTTTGTGGATATTGCTTAAGTCGGGATGAAAAGGGCTCCCTCCTGCTCTTGATGCAACGATTCTTTGTTGCTGTAATGAATTTAATCGCGGTGCTTTATCTGCGGCCGCATCCAAAAGCAGGGGGTATTCAAATGCGAAATTTTTGCGGGCGGGGCTTTTTGACGTATCGGGAGCTTTTGTAATATATCAATGGGTAATTGCCTGAAGTCTTTCAGGTAATGGTGTTTACCAAACTAAATCATCGGGAACCTGAAACTCTGCATAGGGATCGTTTTCATCCACAACGGTTTCTTCTGCTTCAAATAAAATGACACGCTTTTCATTTCGTTGTTGAATTTTTTCAGCGATTAATCTGGGAATGAGTTCATAACGCCCTTCGATGCGAGCGATACCTAATTTTCCTTCAATTATTTGTTTTTTCATCTCGGCATTAACATAGACTCGATTAACTTTTTTACGGTGCTCAAAGTTATATATGATTTCGCAGTCTTCAGAGCGTTTTATCAGATTTTTAGTGATGAGCTGATCTATTTCAGAGGAAAGGGCTTTTTGTTTTGCTTGCTCTTCTTTGCGCAGATTTAGGGCCTTGTCGTGTTCAGCTTTTTCTTTTGCGGCTTGTTGTAACTTTAATTTATTTTCATCAGCAACAGGCTTGCCTTTTTTAGAGCGATTGTCTTTTTTCTTTTTATTCGATGCCGATTGCGCTTTTTTAACCTGTTGCTTGGTGACTACACCGGCTTTAAGAAATTGATCCTGAAAAGGATTACCCATTTATTTTCTTCCTTTAATTAACGGGTAGACGCGCACGTAATTCATCACGATCAAACCACCAGTTTTCTTCAACAATAGAATTAACCACTAAAGATAAACGAGGTAGAAAAACGTCAGGCTCATTTAATTCTAGCTTAAACATCCATGCATCCATTTCTTTTTGTGTTTGCACATTAGAGTGGCGTTTAGCAACATTACCTAAAATGGTTTTTGCCAAAAAAGTCATGCTGTCATGCTCTTCATCTGTTGAACGAATATCAGCAATATAATACCCCACCATTGCAGCAACTGCAGCACCATCAGAATCAGCGGGTGTTTCATCAACAATATGATTAAGCATGGCAATAGAGGTATCGGCAGCAATGGGGTAGGTTACCGACATCCAAACACCATGGCCTAAAGCTACAATCGAAGCGGGTTGTTCTGTTTGATACATCACATTGCAGGCTTCAACTGCGTGCTGCCATTGCTCATTCTTCACAAAAGTATCAAATGTTGCACGCGCTTCATTCCAGGCTTCTTCTTTTAAGTCTAGCGCCAACATAAGTTCAGAAATATCAAGTTGAATGAGTGCTCGCTCCATTGGGGCTGCATCGGCAGGCAGGTTTTTTAACTTTCCCTGTGTCTCTGTGAGTTTAACGGCAAGTTCCTGGCGCTCTTCGCCAGATAATGCTGCACTGATGTCGTTTGCTTCGTTCATTTCGAACTCCTAATTATAGAACTTGATAACTTTAGTCGGTTATTATAACAAAAATATCAGAGTTTGCTTATATAATGAAGCATTATAACCCTTATATTTTTCTGGTACTGCACTATGTTGTCATTGAACTTGGCTATTGAGTGCTTGTCATGACAGTAGCATTATAAAATATTTCTTATTATAACCAACAGGATCCAATCATGTTTCCATTCGATCAATTCACATCCCAAAGTTTAAATGTTCTTTCTTCGTTTTTTATTTTCATGGTAGGGGTTGCTTTTTTGATTGTCGTGTTGCTGTTTATATCCGACATTTCTCAAACTAAAGATGCGATCAGACGAAATTACCCCGTCATTGGTCGTTTTCGCTATATTTTTAGTAGTTTAGGGGCTTTTTTTCGACAGTATTTTTTTGCAATGGATAGAGAAGAAATGCCTTTTAACCGCGCTGAACGTAGCTGGGTGAGTAACTCGTCACAAGGGTTCGATAACACAGTGGCCTTTGGTTCCACGAAAAATATTACCCCTGTAGGTACTGCATTATTTATTAATTGTCCTTTCCCTACCTTAGATGCACAGGCTACTTCAGCTCCCGCTGTGATGATAGGTCCCTATAGTCGGGAGCCGTATGAAGCTCAATCTATAATTAATATTTCCGGGATGAGTTACGGATCCATTTCCAGGCCCGCTGTACGTGCGTTGTCAAAAGGAGCCAAGCTGGCGGGGTGTTGGATGAACACGGGGGAAGGTGGTTTATCTGAGTATCACCTGGAAGGCGGGTGTGATCTTGTTTTTCAAATTGGAACGGCCAAGTATAGTGTACGTGCCAAAGATGGAAAGCTGGATGATAGTAAATTAAAAAAAATAGCGGACTTGGCGCAGGTAAAAATGTTTGAAATAAAACTGAGTCAGGGTGCTAAACCAGGTAAAGGAGGCATTTTGCCTGGCATAAAAGTGACGCCAGAGGTCGCAGAAATACGCGGTATTGAGGTCGGTCAAAGTTCTATCTCACCTAATCGTCATCCGGAAATTAGCAACATTAAAGAGTTATTAAATTTTATAAAGCACGTACGTGAAGTAACGGGAAAACCAACGGGGTTTAAAGTTGTCATTGGTTCAGATGGATGGCTAAAAGAGTTATGCGAGGAGATTCAGCAAGACGATATAGAATGCGCCCCGGATTTTATAACAGTTGATAGTTGTGATGGGGGAACTGGCGCTGCCCCCATGCCCTTAATGGATGATGTTGGTTTACCAATAAAAGAGTCATTACCCATGGTTGTTGATATTTTATCGCAATACGGACTACGCAAACGTATTAAAATTATTGCTTCAGGAAAATTAATCACACCCTCCGGAGTAGCATGGGCATTATGTAGTGGAGCCGATTTTATTACATCGGCTCGTGGCTTTATGTTTTCTCTTGGCTGTATTCAGTCATTAAAATGTAATAAAAATACTTGTCCGACAGGTATAACAACACATAATAAAAGTTTACAAAAAGGCCTGAATGCAGAAGAGAAATCTATTCGGGTTAAAAACTTTGTCAATAAAATTCATTATGGCATAGGCCTAATTTCACATTCATGTGGCGTAAAACATCCGCGTGAATTAACACGGCGACATTGTCGAATTGTTCAGGCAAATGGAAAGTCAAAGCCTTTGGATTTTTTATATCCAGAGAAAGTTGTGTTAGAAAAATATAGATAAAATCGTTATTAAGATTTTTGTTGTCAGGCATTAGTGGTAATAATATAGATTACCGCTTGTTGCAGAAATGCTATTTGGGTTTCATCGCGGAAGAACACAATGTTTGTACATCCAGCCATATGCCATTTTTAGAGGCAATTTTTTCGATTTCTGTTTTATGTTTATTTTCAAATTCTGTCCGGTGTTCTTGTGGTAACTGTTCATATAATCCGCGGTATCCTGCGCTTTGGATCACTTCCCACCACTGGTTAAAATTTTCCAAATGATAACCGAGCTGAGTTTGTGTCACTTGGGGTTGTTCAAAACCATTTTCGAGTAGTATCTTTTTACAAAGCGCTTCTTCAGCAAGTTGCAACCAGCGTGGAGTCGGTGGGACAACACCATACTCAGCGAGATTTTTAATAAAAATTTCTGTAACGGGTTGAAAGGCAGAAGGCGCGAAGCTGGAAAAAATGAGTTTCCCACCGGGTTTTAAAACACGTAACCAGCTTTTAAGTGCAGCAGACATATTTGGCATAAAAAACAAACCATATGAGCAAGTAATCACATCAAAGGTATTGCTTTGAAACCCCAGATTTTCTGCATCCATAACGTGAAAATCGATAGTGCTCACACCCGCGCGTTTTGCTTTTTCCTGTGCCTGATGAATCATGTTTTTTGATAAATCAATTGCCTGTACGCGTTCTGTATTTTGCAGAGATTGTGCGGCTGCCATTGCAACGATCCCCGTTCCCGTCGCAATGTCGAGTACTTTTTGTTTGGGCGAAATCTTTGCGTAATTAATTAATCTATCTGCACAAAGGGAAAAGAAACGCAAAGAAGGGTTATCATATTTACCAGCAACTAAATCAAAGGTATTGGTAATCGCTTGTTTCTCGTCCATAATAATAATCCTAAATTTAAAATTTATGCGTAGTTGCTATGAATAATGTGTTGTGTAAATTCGGGACGTAAGTAAAAGCCACGCGGTAAAGTTTGTATTGTATTGCCTTCTTCATCAAGTGTGGTGGTTAAAGATTTTGAATTTGCACCTTTGGGACGTATTTGTAAGTAACGCCCCATATGAGATGTGATTTGGTCAAGTTTGCCAAGGCAAACAAGCTCCATTAACTCCTCCCAGTCTTGTTGTAGTTGCATGAGTTCAGTTTCACCTGGACTCCAGATGATGGCATTACCAATATGGCGTTCAGCGAGAGGGATGCGCTTGTCGGCTTCTATGGGTAACCATAATACACGTTGTAACTTTCGTTTAAACCAGGAGCTTGCCCAGTCTTGTTCATGCAAATTTGTTAATGGTACGGTGCAAACATAGGTTGATTCTTTGGGGTTGCCACTTTGGGTTAACGGTAAGGTTTTTAACTCTATTCCAATCTGTTGAAAGTCGGGCTCGGCGAGTGATGAGGCTGTTGCACCCAGACTTATTTCAATGAGTTGTCCAATCCAACCTTTCGCATGGCGGCTATCAGAAGGGATTTTTTGCTGAAACTTTTTTGCAATATCATTAAGCGTTAGCCCTGCAAGTTTTCTTGCGCGGCTTATCAATTCGGTTTCGCTCTTAGGCGGCTGGGGAAGATTGACTGACATACAGGTATTGTATGTCAGTAACTGAAATAAGAAAATATTTTGTAAAAATTTATGGGCTGACCAGGTCGAAGGGCTGACTGCTGCCTTTAGCACATGAAATTAAGTTTTCATTTTTAAATTTACAGCTTAATTTTCTTTTCTTTCCTTGCTTGCCCGTTTTAATACGTGTTGGCGCGACTCCTTCGTTTACGCCATCGCCATCTTTGGAAGAGTAGGTTGATACTTCTAATACATTATTGCGGTATACAACCTGAAAATCACTGTTACCTTTTGCAGTGATGGTGCTTTCTGTGTTGTAGATAACAATTTCAGAGCCCGTATCTCGTTCTTGAGATGTAGAAATACACTGTATAGAGTTATAAGATTTTTTAGCACAAGTGGTTATTGTCGAAGGTAGGTAGCCAACAGGATTTTTACGTTTTAGCCAGCGACCATTATTGATTGATTTTAATAAACTGGCCTCCGGCTTTATGGTTGCCTTTTTTGTCGATTTTTTTGCAACGCTGGGAGAGGGCCCCAACTTTTCATTATTACGTGTTGTTTTTAAAAGTTGTTGCAGGTGTGCCACTTTTTCTTTGGCAAGGTAATAGCCATTTTTATCTGCTTTTTTATACCAGGATATGGCGGTATTTAAATTTTTTGAAACAGCGGCACCAAGTTCATACATATTGGCCAGCTGAAATTGTGCGCTTGCAACGTTCTTTTTTGCAGCAGCGTTTAAAAGTTTTATGGCTTTTTTATGATTTTTAGTAACACCACGACCTTCAAAATAAAGTATACCTAAACGTGCCTGAGCAGCTGCATGTCCTTGATTTGATGCTTTTTGAAACCATTCTGCGGCTTTTACCATATCTTTATTTACGCCACGACCACGTTCGTAAAATTTACCAATATCATACATGGCTTTAATATTGCCTTGATTGGCTAATTTTTGCCGCTCGTTAAATCGTTGCACCATGCCCCAGTCATCCGGGTTCGCAAAAGAATTTATAGGCGAGATAAGAACTAAACAAAAAATAAATATACTAGTGAGTTGTAGTTTGCTGTGTTTCGATGCCCTGATCTTCATACTGCAGTTCCTTTCCTGATCTTGTTAACTATAATTTTTTTTCGTAGACACTGATATTTTCTCTTACTCTTTATAACATATATATTTTTTAAAAAATGTTGGCTTGTTCAAATTTGTCCTTGAAATATGCCTGTAATGCCCGGTCAAAAATATAAAAGGCAGCGTTATGTCTCGCCTTTTAACCAGTGCCCGGATTTCCCGCCTTCTTTTTCTGTTAGCCCGACATCGGTGATGGTCATACCACGATCAATGGCTTTGCACATGTCATAAATGGTGAGAAGAGCCACCTGTATCGCAGTCAGCGCTTCCATTTCCACGCCTGTTTGGCCGAGTGTTTCCACCTGACAAGTGCAATAGATGCTGTTGCTGTTTTGCTCGGGTTTAAAGTCGAGTTCAACATGGGTGAGCATAAGTGGGTGGCATAATGGGATAAGGTCCGCGGTTTTTTTAGAGGCCATAATGCCTGCAATACGGGCAATACCGAGGACATCTCCTTTTTTATGCCCGCCCTGCAGTATTTTTTCCAGTGTTTCGGCCTGCATGATAATTCTACCTTCGCAAACGGCGCGTCTATGTGTTTGCTTTTTTTCGCCGACATCGACCATGTGGGCTTCGCCACGGCTGTTGAAGTGTGTTAGTTCAGACATTCTTGCCCTTATATATCAATAGGTTACAGTAAGTATGATTGGTTCAAATGTTAATTCATGATAGGCTTGCTGGCATGAATACGCAAACAGAGTTCGGATATATATTATGACTAAAGCGGTTGTTACAGTGAAGTTTTTTGCCAGCTTACGTGAGCATGTTGGTCAGGCTGAAACTGAGATATTGGCAAGTGATGTTCAGACAGTTGCTGCTGTTTGGTTACTGTCCACGAACGATATGGCGCTGCCTGAAAATACTTTAATGGCCGTTAATATGGAGTATGTTGATGCCGATTATCCAGTACGACAAGGGGATGAAGTGGCATTTTTTCCTCCGGTAACGGGGGGCTAAGGTAATGTTAATTGAAATCAAAGATCACTCTTTTGAGCCTTATGACAGTGTGCTTGAGTACCAAAAGTCGGCGGGTTTTTCGGGGAAATATGGTGCAACGGCGGTCTTTGTAGGAAGCATGCGTGATTTTAATGAAGGGGATGATGTGCAAAACATGCGGTTAGAGCACTATCCCGGTATGACAGAAAAGTATTTGGAAAAAATAAGTAAAGAAGCGGCTGCAAAGTGGGATATTTTAGATTCACTCATTGTTCATCGAGTGGGGGAGATGCTGCCGAATGATCCTATTGTTCTGGTCGCGGTATGGAGCGCCCATCGTGCAGCTGCTTTTGATGCCAGTCGCTATTTAATGGAAGAGTTAAAATCCCGGGCGCCTTTTTGGAAAAAAGAAGCACTAACTGATGGTGAGCGTTGGGTTGCAAAAAACACATAAAATACAAAGCTATATACAATAGCTTGGTTTTTTGCTTAATTGGAACTAAAGTTATTTTGATAGAATAAATATAGTTTCAAAGGGCTGTATGAGCGTTATTGTTGTTTTATCTCTTTCGATACTTATGCAGTTTAGTGCTGCTTTGTATTCGCTTGTATTACTTCGGCACTTTGGTGGACGTCTGGTTTGGCTTACCTTAGCTGCCGCTCTATTTCTGATGACTATTCGTCGCAGTATCAGTTTATATAATGCGATTGATGTTTACCCTCTTGTTGTTCGTTCTCTCGATTCAGAATTGGTCGCCTTATTTATTTCGGTGCTGGTTTTAATAGCAGTACTTGCTTTTAGACCATTGATTAAAAAAATGATTACTTCAGAAAAAAAACTAGCTGAAGAAAAGCAACGCAATAATATTATTCTTGAATCCTCACCCGATGGTATGTGTATTATCAATCCGGCAGGTATTATTGAAGAAGTTAATTCTGCTTATTGTCAGATGCTGGATATGGATGAATCTTTATTAATTGGGTATGACTTTAATAAATTAACGGCCCCTATTTCCCCGCATGAATCACAAAATATTATAAAAAAAATAGTTTTAGAAAAATATGGACGTTATGATTTGGTTCAATTAAATGCTGCTGCCAGGCCTGTATATGTGGAATTAATTGGTCGGCATGTTGTATCAGATAAGCATGATTTTATTTATCTTTTTTTACGAAATATTACTGAAAGAAAAAATGCAGAAAGAGCTTTGAACCTGATTAAAAGCACGCTCGACCAAACATTAGACAGTATCTTTATGTTTTCACCTTCGACGTTAAAATTTACTTATGTCAATGAAGGCGCAATTAAACATTCGGGCTTTCAACGGGAAGATTTATTAAATATGTCTTTAGTGGATATAAATCCCGGATTTACTGAAGAGAATTTTAGAACATTAATTACTCCGTTAATGAAGGGGGATGATAATGTATTAAATTTCGAAGCGACACATAAAAATGCGATCGGTAAAAAAATTCCGGTGGAAACTTTTTTACAGTATGTTCAAACCGATAATGATGCAGCACAGTTCGTAGCGATCGTGCGTGACATGAGCGAACATAAGGAGTATCAAGAAAAACTTAGGGAACAAAAAGAGCGGGCTATAGTTACTCTTGCATCAATAGGTGATGGTGTCATAGCAACCAATATGATTGGTGAGATTGAGTTTATGAATGAAGCGGCAGAAAAATTATGTGGCTTGTCGTCATATGATGCAAAAGGTAAATTGTTAGCGGAAGTGTGCAGATTGATTGATGAAAAAACGCAACTGACCATTGACGACCCGATTATACAAGCTTTACTTGAGAATGGTCCGGTATACCTGAATAAAAATATCGAATTAAAAAGTATAAAAAACAATAAGCTGTATTCAATTGAAGTTGTGGTTTCTCCTATTTTTGATAGTGAAAACTTTGCTGTTGGAGCTGTGCTGGTATTGCACGATACGACAGAATTGAGAGGTATGGCCCAACAATTATCTTATCAGGCAACTCATGACTCATTAACAGGTTTAATTAACCGGCGCGAATTTGAAGAACGGTTAACTGAAGCGCTTGAAATAGTTAAACGCGATAGCGCTGATTATATATTGTTTTATATGGACCTAGATCAATTTAAAATTATTAATGATACCTGCGGCCATCTGGCAGGTGACGACTTGCTTTTAAAGGTGACGCAGATATTTAGTAACTGTATGCGGGAGTCCGATACGCTTGCTCGTTTGGGTGGTGATGAGTTCGGTGTCTTACTTGAGAGTTGCCATATTGAAAATGCCAGAGAAATTGCCAGTAAAATCCATACTGAATTAAGTATTTTCAGGTTTTGTTGGAAAAATAATATTTTTGAAATAGGAGTGAGTATTGGCATTGTGAAGATCAGCGAATCATTAATTAATATTAACGATTTATTAAGCGCTGCAGATTCCGCTTGTTATGTTGCCAAGGAGCGTGGACGCAACTCACAGCATGTATATGTTGAAGGCGATAAAGCGTTAACAAGACATCATAATGAAATGAAATGGTATCAACGTATACAACATGCTTTTGAGGAACATAAATTTGAAATTTATATGCAAAGAATAAAACCGACCAGTGAAAATGAGCCCTTACATGCTGAAATACTATTACGTTTGATTAATGAAGACAGAATTATTTCACCAAAGCAATTTTTACCTGCCGCAGAACGTTATCATATGGCAACGGATATCGATCGCTGGGTTTTAAAAAAGGTTTTTTCTGTTATTAAGGACGATAATTATCAACTTGTTTCTTTAGACGGGGTTTGCGCGATTAATATTTCAGGACAATCACTGGGTAATGAAAATTTTTTGGAATATGTAAATTATCTTTTTGATGAATATAATGTTGATGGGCGTTCAATTTGTTTTGAAATTACCGAGACTGCTGTCATTAGCAATATTTCTTTAGCGCGAAAATTTATGACTGAGATGAAACTCAGAGGTTGTAAGTTTTCTTTAGATGATTTTGGCAGTGGCTTAAGTTCATTTACTTACCTGAAAAATCTGGATGTTGATTTTATAAAAATTGACGGCAGTTTTGTCAGAAATATTTTAAACGATAAAGATGATTATACTATGGTAAGCACCATTAATCGTCTTGGACATTCTTTGGGGTTAAAAACCATTGCAGAATTTGCCGAGACCCCCGAGTTGATTACGGCACTGGAAGAAATGGGGTTGGATTATATTCAGGGTTATGCGATTGATGTACCCCGGCCGGCACGTATTTCTTAAGTATTTCTTAATGACGTTTTGTTATAACTGAGTTCGTCTTTAACCGGAACCGGAAGCACGTCAAAATTCATCGTTTCCAGATCAGCCATTACATAAGTTGGCGCAGCGCCGACACCACCAACGGTGCCGGGATTTATATAACGCGTTATCGTATTATTAATGTTTTTGATTTCTTTAATACATGCTTTGTGATTATGACCACAACAAACAATATCCCAGTCGCCGGTGGTTGCCATTGCTTCTGCATAATGCGGGTAGTGAACCATAAATATTTTTTTATCCGCTAAATGAATGCCTGCATCCTGACCATAGTATTTTACGACGCTGTCATCATTATGAGACAGGCGCGACAAACTAAACATGTCGCCTGTATTGTTACCGTGAATCACATGCACGGGTAAACCGATGGGGTTTAATATTCGTAACGTGGTTGGTGCCACCACATCACCGCAGTGCAAAACAGCTTCTGCACCGCGCGCTTTGCCATCTTTCACCGCCGCTTCGAGTAAAAAGCGGTTATCGTGGCTATCGGAAACAATACAAACTTTCATAAATTTTACTTGTTAGAAGCAAGGCTTCTCAGGTGCATCATTAAAACGCTTAATTGAAGAAGTGATTTCTTTCTTAGCAGCATCAGCATCTAACCAACCTTCAACTTTTACCCACTTGCCTTCTTCCAGATCTTTATAGTGCTCAAAGAAATGTTTGATTTGTGCTAAAAGTAATTCTGGTGCATCAGTAGGGCCATCCATATCTGCATATGATTTACAAAGTTTGGTGATGGGTACTGCCAGTAATTTCGCATCCGGGCCGGCCTCATCCGTCATACTCAGCATGCCAATAACGCGACACTGAATCACTGAACCACTAATGAGGGGAATAGGCGTAATCACGAGGACATCAACCGGATCTCCGTCTTCAGACAAAGTATGCGGAATATAGCCATAATTACACGGGTAATGCATGGCTGTATTCATAAAACGGTCCACAAACATGGCCCCTGTATCTTTATCAACTTCATATTTAACAGGATCACTGTGCGATGGGATTTCAATAATAACATTAACTTCGTCCGGGACATTTTTACCGGTGCTGACTCTATCCAAATTCATTTTTTGATCCTCGTGTAATCAGGCTTGTTGCTTGTGTGTGGAAGCAGAAAAAAGGCGGCCATTCTACCAGCATGTACTAAAAAGGCATAATCCTGTGGGTTTAACACCAGTAGGCCGATTATCGGGATTTTTATCCCGATCGTGGGGGAAATAGAAGCAGACCCGCGCACAAATATAGTATAAATGACAACAAAATTGGAAGTAATTGCATTGACTTAACTGAGATCAACGATTAGTTTTATGGCTTATCGTATTTTTGTTTGTTGAGTTATAGTGAAATTATCAAATTTTGGCGAGAGAAAACTGAGAAAATCCCCTGAGTAAATGGAGTATAAGAATAATGAGAATCGTATTAATAGGTGCCCCTGGTGGCGGTAAAGGAACACAGGCAAAGCTGCTTGTGGACAAATATAACATCCCTCAGATTTCAACGGGGGATCTACTTCGGGCTGCGGTGAAGGCTGGTTCACCTTTGGGTAAGAAAGCCAAACAAGCGATGGATAATGGCCAGCTTGTTTCAGACGATATTGTTTTGGGGATGATAAAAGAGCGTCTTGCAGAAAATGATGCACAGAATGGTTTTATTTTAGATGGATTTCCACGCAATATTCCTCAAGCAGAAGCATTAGATAATTTGTTAGAGGAGGTTGATAAACCGCTTCAAGCCGCTTTATTAATTGATGTCGAATTTAGTATTTTAATGCAGCGTTTAACCGGACGTCGCACCTGTGGCTCATGTGGCCAGATGTTTAATATACACACCTCACCGCCTCGTATTGAGGGACGCTGTGATAAGTGTGGCGCTGGTTTAGAACACCGTGCTGACGACAACGAAGAGACTATTGGTAACCGTCTTGGTGTATATGAAGCAGAAACGGCTCCTTTAGTTGATTATTTCCGCAAACAAGGAAAATTGCGTACAGTACGCGGTGTCGGTGAGGTTGATTCAATATTTGCCGCGATTCAGCGTGTGCTAGAAAGTCTGCCGAGCTCATCAACAGTGAAAATTGAAGCGGTAGCAGTGAAAAAACCGACTAAGAAGAAGGTTGTTAGCAAGAAAAAATCTTCGGCTAAGAAAAAGGCCAAAAAGAAAGTCGCCAAGAAGAAAGTGAGTAAGAAAAAGGCCAAAAAGAAAGTCGCCAAGAAAAAGGTGAGTAAGAAAAAGGCCAAAAAGAAGGTCGCCAAGAAGAAAGTGAGTAAGAAAAAGGCCAAAAAGAAAGTCGCCAAGAAAAAGGTGAGTAAGAAAAAGGCCAAAAAGAAGGTCGCCAAGAAGAAAGTGAGTAAGAAAAAGGCCAAAAAGAAAGTCGCCAAGAAAAAAGTGAGTAAGAAAAAGGCCAAAAAGAAAGTCGCCAAGAAAAAGGTGAGTAAGAAAAAGGCCAAAAAGAAGGTCGCCAAGAAAAAGGTGAGTAAGAAAAAGGCCAAAAAGAAGGTCGCCAAGAAAAAGGTGAGTAAGAAAAAGGCCAAAAAGAAACTTGTTAAGAAAAAAGCTAAAAAGAAAGCGGCGCGTAACAGGCGCTAAGTTTTTAATTTTAGCTAAGTTATTGAAAATGCGGATAAAATGTCCGCATTTTTATTGTCTGTAATAAAAAGATAATGACGCTTTTTAATTTAATTTTATAAATTCAACAGTTATTACTAAGATATTTTTTCAAATTGCCGATATTTAAGACAATAGGCGCTAAGTAGAAAATTTATTATGGTATGTAACGGATATGTTTGATGACTCTAAAATAAAAGAAGCGAAAATTTTAATTGTTGACGATCAGCCTGCGAACGTCACTTTGATTGAGAAAATACTCGATATTGATGGCTACCATAATGTCATTTCGACGACCGATCCCACACAAGCAGAAGCAATATATGTTGAGCAAAGCAGCGACTTAGTTTTACTTGACCTTAATATGCCGGTGATGGATGGTTATCAAGTGTTAGCAAAAATACGTGAAGTTGATCCGGATTACCCGCCCATTATTGTTTTAACAGCACAAAGTGACCGCGAGTCGCGAATTAAAGCGCTGGACATAGGAGCGCGTGATTTTTTAGCCAAACCTTTTGATCGCGTCGAGCTAATGACGCGGATCAGAAATATGTTAGAAGTTCGCATTATGGCCAAGGCAGTGAAGAATCAAAATAAAATACTGGATTCAATGGTTAAAGAGCGTACTCAAGAACTGAATAATACCCGGCTTGAAGTCATTAGACGCCTGGGTCGGGCCGCTGAATATAGGGATGATTTAACCGGGTTTCATATTATTCGTATGAGTCGCTATTCACAGTTGCTTGCATTAGCCGCGGGCATGTCAGAAGATGAAGCGGAAAATGTTCTGAATGCCAGTCCAATGCATGATATCGGAAAAATTGGTATTCCGGACAATGTTTTATTAAAAGCCGGTAAGCTCGATGCGGAAGAATGGGAGTTGATGAAAACACACGTAGATATTGGTGTAGAAATACTTTCAGGTTCTGATTCTGTATTAATGAATATGGCAGCAGAAATTGCTCAAAACCACCATGAAAAATGGGATGGTTCAGGATATCCCTGTGGCTTAAAAGGAGAAGCGATTCCATTAACCGGGAGAGTTGTCGCGGTTGCTGATGTTTTTGATGCATTAACAACTGCTCGCCCATATAAAAAAGCATGGAAAGTTGAAGATGCCATTGATTTTATGGAAGAACAAAAGGGTCAACATTTTGATCCGAAATTAGTTGAACTCTTTATCGAAATACTGCCCGAGATTCTTAAAATTCGTGAACAGTATGCAGAGTAAAATTGGACAGCGATAAACTTCATGACAATATCTAAAATAAAAATTTTAGCGGTAGATGATAACGTTGTTAATACTAAAGTATTGACACAGTTTCTGCTTAAACAAGATTATGAAGTCATTACGGCCGAATCTGGCGAAGAAGCGATTATAAAGTTTCAGGAAGATGCACCAGATATCATTCTGATGGATATTATGATGGGCGGAATAAGCGGTCTGGAAGCAACGGCAAAAATTAAAGCTTTGTCAGGGGACAAATGGGTCCCCGTTATCTTTATGAGCGCTCTCGTGTCAGATGAAGATAAAATCCGCGGGCTTGAGATTGGCGATGATTATGTTACTAAACCTGTAGAGTTTAATATCCTTGGCGCCAAATTAAAAGCGGTTCAACGTATTGCCAGTATGCAGCATAAGCTCTCAGAAACGATGGGCGAGCTGGAGCAATATAAAGAAGCTGAAGAACGCGAGCAAGTTATGGCTTACGACTTGATGGAAAGTCTGTTTGCTACAGGTGAGCATGAAGGGAAAGATTTTCATGTTTGGCATATTCCGGCAACGCGTTTTAGCGGAGATTTGATTATTTCAGAAAAATATTCTGATAATCGTCTTTATTTATTGCATGCGGATTCAACAGGGCATGGCTTAACCGCTGCGCTTCCTTTATTGCCTGTATCTCAAACATTTAATCATATGGCAAAAGATGGTTATGGCATAGGCAAAATTGCCCGAAGTATGAATAAACAATTAAAGGCAATAATGCCTATTAATCGTTTTGTTGCGGTTTCATTAATTTTAGTTGATTTTAAGAGTAATGTGATTGAAGTGTGGAACGGAGGTAATCCATCAGTATTCCTTCTCAATGAAAGTAAGCATATTATTAAACGATTTGATTCTACTCATCTGGCCCTGGGTATTCTGCCTGACTTATCTTTTGATGAAACGACAGAGTTTGTAAGTTGTGAGGGAAATAATGCGATTGTGCTTTATTCAGATGGCCTGGTGGAAGCGAAAAATAGTGATGGTGTAGAGTTCGATGAAAATATGTTGATTGATAGCTTTAAGAATGATGTTGATGCGGCAAAATTGAGAAACAATATTGTGGATGCTGTATCTAAACATTTAAATGGAAAAAATGCGCACGATGATATGTCATTAATAGTGCTGAATACTCAATTGAATCAAAAAAATTAACGTTTGAATTTATGGCTGATAAAGCTTAGCAGTAAAATAATAATCCCGGAAAACCATTCTCTGATATGTTGGACAAGCCCTCTGTTCTTCCATTTTTCATAAGTAACCAGCTCACTTTTAATAAAATTTTCTTCAAATAAATTAAATATTTGTTGGTGGCTTTTTGCATCATAAACTTCAATATTAGCATCGAGATTTAAAAATTGATTCCAGCGGTCAAGGTTGCTTGAGCCTAAACTATACCAGTTATCACAAAGAATAATTTTTGCATGATTAAAGCGAGGTTGAAACTCGTAAATTAAGATTTTTGCCTTTAATAGGCGACGATAATATCGCTGAATACCATAATTAATCCACTTGTGATCACTGTATGGCCCGGGAAAAAGAAGTCTGACATCAACGCCTTTTTTTGCCGCGTAGCGTAATGCGCGTCGAATTTTCCAGCTGCTAATAAAGTAGGGTGAAGTTAACCAAACACGGTCTTTGCTTGCCCGTATACGAGTGATGATCGCGCGAATTATTTCATTTCTTTCGGTACCAGATGCAATCAAAACGTGTGATTTATTTTCTTCTTTCTCAGGTTTTTCTGTTGCTTCTATAATTAACGGAGAACATTCTGCCCCCCATATCTGATAAAAAGAATGGCGTAAATCTGAAATAATATCTCCTTTTATTTTTAACATAACATCATGCCAGGCATTATCGCTCATATTTTCACTAAAGTGATCGGTAATTCCTGCGCCACCAATAAAGGCTATGTTTTCATCAACAACTAATAATTTTCTATGATTACGCTTTAAACTTTTTCCTGGTTGAAAAATATTTACAGGGTTATAAAAAACAAGTTCTATTTTTGCTTCTAATAACGTGTTTTTGTCGATGTCATTTAAATTTTTTGAACCGAACTCATCGAGTAAAAGCAAAACATTGATACCACGTTTTTTTGCTAAAATTAACTCGTTGATGAAGCTGTTGGCAATTTTTCCTGACTCAAATAAATAGGATTCAAATAAAATAATTTTTTTGGAGTTTTTTATTTCTTCCAGCATAGAAGAAAAATAATCAGTGCCATCAACTAATAATTCAAAAAAATTATTATAGCGCCAGGGATATTGATATTTTTTTTTCATTATATTTTAATTTCGATTACTTTGTTATTTTTTATATGTAGCGCAAATTTATTATTATAAAGATCCTGAATTTTTTTACCCGCAAGCTGATAACGCCAGCCTTTTAGTAATGTTATATCTGTTTCCCCATTGATGAATTTTTCAAGCATTTTTCGATTAGCGATATTGGACACGCTTATATTTTGATGGTTCGCTATGATTTTTAGCTGAACTAATAATAAATCTGCAACAATTTCCTGTTCTGCCGTTAATCGTTTTGGTTTTTTTACTGAGGGTAAACTTGCATCATCAAGTTCCAATGCTTTTTTGACACAGTTGAGTACGGTGTCTCCTGACTTATCAATAAAAGCTTTTTTAATATTTGCGATTGATTCGAGTTGCGATTTGTTTTTTGGTAGAAGTTGTGCAATGGCAAGAAGAATGTCATCAGATATAATCCAACGTCGGGGTAAGTCCTTTTTTATAGCCATTTCCTCACGCCAGTGAGAGAGGTTTTTTGCTGCAGCGAGTTGTCTGGGACGCAGGCGGTTAATACCTTTAACGCGTTGCCAGGCTTCGTCGAGTTTTGTGACGTATAACTCTTTTTGACACAAAGAATCAAACTCTTCATTCAGCCAGTCTTCTCTTCCTTTTTCTTTAAGTTGTTGTGTTAATAATGGGTATAGCTGACGTAAGTAAATAACGTCATCACTGGCATACTTAATTTGAGCTTCACTGAGAGGCCGTTTACTCCAGTCGGTGCGGGTATGTGCTTTATCGAGTTGTATGCCTAAAACCTTACCGACTAAAGAACCATAGCCGACTTGTTCCCCATATCCTAACAAGCTCGCAGCAAGTTGTGTATCAAATAGCGGTTGAGGAAGTTGCCTGGTTAAATCATAAAATATCTCATAATCTTGTCGTGCTGCGTGTAATACTTTTAATTTACTATGGTCGTTAATGAGATCTATTAATGGGTTGATGTCACTAATTGCAATGGGATCGACACATGCAACAATATCGTCAGTGGCAATTTGTAACAGACAAAGCTTTGCGCGGTAGGTTTTCTCACGAACAAACTCTGTATCGAGTATTAAAATGGGAGCATCTTTTATGCTGAGACATAGTTGTTGTAATTTATCTGTGCTATCAACATATAAAATTTCATACTCGCTGGAGGTGTTATTCGACATTTTTACAAATCCTGAAAGGCTGGTTAGGGCTTTATAATAGCAAAATGCTATTTCTTGTACGAGTCATGCAAGGTAAGATGTTATTTGAAGCCAGATATATGAGTAAATCAAGCTAATGTTACAGTTAAGTAAAATATTTTGGGACATTTGTCGTTTAAGAACAGGGCCACAAGCACTACCTGTAAGGTCTTATTTTCTTATTATGGTTGTTTTAGCCGCTATTATTGTTGATAGCTTTAGTTCCTCTATACTAATTCCTAAATTAACGAGTCTGGAAATAACAATAACGATTGTTATTTATAATACCGTATTACTCGCGGCTGTTTATTTCCTGTTAAAATTAGTGGGTTATGCTGAACGGGGTTTGCAAACGATAACGGCAATAGCGGGTTCGGGATTATTTATTAGTCTGGTTTTACTGCCTGCGCTATTGCTAATAAACACCTCGCCGCAAGAGATAAAGCCATTTGGCTTTTTAATTTTGGCAGATAATATTTGGCGTCTTGCAGTGAATGCACATATATTCCGTCACGCTTTATCCATCAATACACCCATGTCTATGATAGTATCGATAAGCTATTTACTTTTCGGCATATTGGTTGCTGATTTTTTATTACCCATTAATGCATCTTAAATTTTAAGGAAAATTATGCACATTCATGTTCTTGGTATTTGTGGCACTTTTATGGGAGGTCTTGCATTATTAGCGCGTGAACTTGGTCATACCGTGAGTGGTTCTGATGCGAATGTTTATCCGCCAATGAGCACACAACTCGAAGAACAGGGTATTACCTTAATGCAAGGCTATGAAGCCGAACATTTGAAGCCCGTTCCGGATATTGTCGTGATTGGTAATGCTCTCTCGCGAGGTAATCCAGCGGTTGAAGCGGTATTAGAACAAGGTTTGCGTTATACCTCTGGCGCGCAATGGTTGTTGGATTATGTTTTACAAGACCGCTGGGTACTGGCCGTTGCGGGAACACACGGTAAAACCTCAACCGCAAGTCTATTAGCATGGTTGCTTGAAGATAATAAAATGTCACCGGGTTTTTTGATTGGTGGTATCCCTGATAATTTTGGTATCTCTGCGCGTCTGGGCGAAACGCCTTTTTTTGTAGTTGAGGCTGATGAATACGACACCGCTTTTTTTGACAAGCGTTCTAAGTTTGTACATTACCATCCACGGACTTTAGTTTTAAATAATCTTGAATATGACCATGCTGATATTTTTCCTGATATCGAAGCAATACAAACGCAGTTTCATCATCTGATTCGTACGGTTCCGACTAATGGTTTGATCATTAGTCATGCTGAGGATAAATATCTGGATGAAACATTAGAAAAAGGTTGTTGGACACCGCTTGAATATTTTGCCGGGAGTCAGACTAAAGGCTGGCAAGCGACACCTCTTAGTAATGACGGAAGTGTGTTTGATGTAATATTTGATAACAATAAAATCGCTACGGCGAAGTGGACTATGCTGGGTCAGCATAATATGCAAAACGCGTTGGCTGCGATTGCAGCCGCACGGCATGTTGGTGTGCCTGCTGCGTTGTCGGTTGAAAGCTTATCGGCTTTTAAAGGTATAAAGCGTCGAATGGAAATTCGTGGTGTGGTGAAGGGGGTTACGGTTTATGATGATTTTGCACATCATCCAACCGCCATTCAATTGACTCTTGACGGCTTACGAAAAAAGGTGGGAGATAAAAAAATTATCGCCATCTTAGAACCTCGATCAAACACCATGAAAATGGGTGTACATAAAGCAACGCTGGCAAACTCGTTGCAACTGGCTGATGAGGTGTATTTATTTCAGGCAGATAGTTTAGAGTGGGATTTAGCGAAAGAATTAAATTCAGATTCGATACAGGTCTTTTCGTCAACACAAGCTATTATTGATAAAGTACTTAGTGAAGTAAAAACTGATGATCATATTTTAATTATGAGTAATGGCGGCTTTGAAAATATTCATCAACGACTACTGGATATTTTAAAATCAAGGATACTTTAAAATCAGGGATATTTTAAAAGCTATAATGTTTTAAAATTAACAATAGCTAGAAAAACATAGAGATAATGCATGATAAATGAAAAACAACCCCCCGTTATTTTAGCTTTAACAGGCGCCTCTGGTGTGCAGTATGCTTTACGCTTAATGCAATGCTTACTCGATTCCGGTACGCCCGTTTATTTAATGGTATCAAAGGCGGCGCAAATTGTTTTATCGATGGAAACGGAATTAAAAGTACCGGCAAAATCCGTGGAAATGGCGAGATTTTTTACTGAACTGTATAAGGCAGAAGCTGGGCAGTTAGAAGTTTTTAGTCAGGAACAATGGACAGCACCGATTGCAAGTGGCTCACACAAAGCAATGTCGATGGTGGTTTGCCCTTGTACAACCGGAACATTGGCTGCTATTGCAAATGGTAACAGCGACAACCTACTCGAACGGGCGGCAGATGTGATGCTCAAAGAAAGACGGCAACTCATTATGGTAGTAAGAGAAACACCTTTTTCACATATCCATTTAGAAAATATGCTGCGTTTATCGCAAGCTGGTGCAACCATAATGCCAGCCAATCCTGGTTTTTATAATAATCCAAAAAAGATCGAAGAAATTATTGATTTTATGGTTTCACGTATTTTAGATCACTTGAAAATCGAGCATGCACTATCGCCGCGCTGGGGTGAAAGGTAAAAACTGGGTTTTTTCGTATTTTGTGCCACACTAGATAAGATATTAAGTTTATAAATTTTTACGTGCTTTTTAATTTTCGATGTTTTTAAAATACTGTTGTAAAAACTAAGATGTTGTAGAAAAAGATGATAATTCCACTATTTCCGCTTAATGCTGTTTTGTTTCCTGGTGGTTCCTTACCTTTGCGTATTTTTGAGCCTCGCTATCTCGATATGGTGAGTGACTGTATGAAGTCAGAAAAAGGTATTGGTGTGATTTTAATTGAACAGGGACAAGAGGCGGGTGCAGCGGCAAAATCACATGATGTTGGAACAATGAGTTCAATTGTGTATTGGCATAAACGTAAGGATGGTATGTTGGGGGTCACCTTAAAAGGTGAACAACGCTTTAAAGTGATATCAAGTGAAATAAAGCCTAACCAACTTATTGTTGCAGAAATTGAATTACTCGATGAATTTAAGCCGACTAGCTTTGATAAACATTCAGAGGCGCTTGTTAAACTTCTAAAACAAATCATTGCCCTGCTTGAACCGCCTTATACTACAATGGAAAAGTTTTACGATGATATTGAGTGGGTTAGCGCCCGACTCATTGAGCTCTTGCCTTTAGAGTTTAAAGATAAACAAAAAATGTTATTAATGGAAAGTGTTGAAGAACGAGTGGAGTGTCTGCATCCATTATTAGTTTCAATGGAAATGCTATAACTTGTCATTGCGATAGCATCGCAATGACATAGTTTGTTTTATAAAGTTAAAAATACCTTCTCAGCGGCATCCAGTGTTTTGTCTATATCTTCATCGCTGTGGGCGCTTGAAACAAAACCTGTTTCATAAGATGACGGTGCAAGATAAACACCTTCAGCCAACATACCGTGATAAAACTTTTTAAAGCGTTGATCATCACAAGCGCTGACTTGCGCAAAGCTGCTGATATTTTTTTCTTCGCTAAAGAAAAAACCAAACATTGCACCGACCTGATTGGTTGATAAAGCAATATTGGCTTTTGCAGCACGTTGTTCTAAACCTGCGGCGAGCTTGCTGGTTTGCTTGCTGAGTGTTTCAAAAAATCCCTTTTGAGAAATGATCTCTAATGTCGCAAAGCCCGCCGCCATGGCAACAGGGTTACCCGACAATGTGCCTGCCTGGTAAATTGGACCAAGTGGCGCAATCTGCTCCATGATTTCACGTTTGCCACCAAAAGCGCCAACCGGCATACCGCCGCCAATCACTTTTCCTAAGGTGGTCAGGTCAGGTTTAATATTATAGTGACCTTGTGCGCCGCCGAGTGAGACACGGAAACCACTCATCACCTCATCAAAAATAAGTACGCTACCGTATTTATCACAAACTTCACGCAAGCCTTCAAGAAAACCTGCAACAGGCGGAATACAATTCATATTGCCGGCAACAGGCTCAACAATAATACAGGCAATTTGCTCACCGATTTCTTTAAAAGTTTGTTTCACTTCTTCAATGTTGTTGTAATTTAAAGTCAGGGTCATTTCTGCGAGTGCCGCGGGAACACCAGGAGAGGTTGGAACACCTAAGGTCAGTGCACCTGAACCGGCTTTAACCAGCAAGGAGTCTGAGTGACCATGATAACAGCCTTCGAATTTTATAATTTTATCGCGTCCGGTATAACCGCGCGCTAAACGCAATGCACTCATGGTGGCTTCGGTGCCGGAACTGACCATCCTAACCATGTCCATTGAAGGTACTAATTCACAAACACGATCTGCCATTTGAGTTTCAAGCTCAGTAGGGGCGCCAAAGCTCAGACCTTTTTGCATAGTATCTTGCACGCTTTTTAAAACATCATCATGCGCATGACCAACAATCATCGGTCCCCATGAACCGACATAATCAATGTATTGATTGTCATCTTCATCATAAACATAAGCACCCTTGGCTTTTTTGAAAAAGACCGGATCTCCGCCAACGCCTTTAAATGCACGCACGGGTGAATTAACACCGCCGGGGATATGTTTTTGAGCTGCAGTAAAAAGTTGGCTTGAGCGTGACATAGAAATTCCTTTGTTGAATTTTGTTAGCGGTTGCAAAGAGCGCAGAGGTGCAGAGAATGCAAAGTATATTACTTTTCCTTTGCGAACTCCGCGGCTTTACGTTCTCTGCGTTAATATGTGATTTTATTAGATTCCAGAATATTTAAATTTGAGCATGTTCCCGTATAATAGATTTTATCTAATATACTCTTTGCCTGTCTATACTCCTCATTATCTCAACAAATTGTTGGGTGGCGGTAGTAATATTTGCAGAACCAAATATCCCCTGAATGACGGCCAGTATATCTGCACCCTGATTTATCAGTATTGCAGCGGTGTCGACGGTGACCCCGCCAATGGCAACAATGGGGATGGTCAGGTTCTTTTTTGCTTCAGTTAATATTGCAAGTTCAGCAGGGGCAGCATCAGGTTTTGTTTGCGAGGCATAAAAACGGCCAAAAGCAACATAATCTGCCCCCTGTTGTTGTGCTAGCTGTGCAAGTTGAATGTCGTTATGACATGTCACGCCAATAATTTTATCGCCAAGCTGTTTGCGAGCTTGTTGTAGGCTTGTATCAGACTGTCCGAGATGCACGCCGTCAGCATTAACCTTGATGGCCAGTTCAATATTGTCATTAATGAGAAAGAGAACATTATTTTTTTTACACAGCGTTGCGAGTTCCCGGGCTTCTAGTTCTTGTTGCGAGATGGGGGCGGTTTTATTCCGGTACTGTAAAATAGAGATGCCACCGCTAATGGCCTGCTCTGTCATACTGAAAAGGTTTTCGCCCATTAGTGTTGTATCGGTTATCGCATAAAGCCCTTTTAATTTTTTATTCATCTGATTTTATACATCTTGATTTTTATACTTCCTGATTGTTATACATCAAGATGCTGCCAGTAAAAACGGTGAGGGATGTGTTGGCCATCAGCATTAATACGATAAGCATGCTTTAATGTATGCCAGCTATAATCTTGCGCCTCGTTAACGGCAGTAAAGGCATCGAGTCCTTGCGCAACTAATGCAGCGATAGCGGAAGCCAGAGTACAGCCTGAACCATGATATTCATGTGGCAACCGATCCCAGCTAAAAGTTTCAACATACTTTCCCTGATTAAACCATAAGTTATCGACATGTTTTTTATCTTCATGTGTGCCGGTTAATAAAACAGACTCACAACCTTGCTGCATTAAGTTCATACCGCATTCTTTGAGATCATCTTGGCCACTTAATTTACGCGCTTCAGGGCTATTTGGCGTTAGTATAGTTGTATGCGGTAATAAGTATTCTTTTATTGCATCGAGCATATCGCTTTGCATGAAGTTTTTCCCGCCACCTGCGGCAAGAACCGGATCATAAATGACAGGTAAACCAGAATATTGTTTTAGGATGTGACTAATTGCTTTAATAATTTCAACAGAGCTGAGCATACCAATTTTAATGGCTTTAACTGATACATCTTCAAGTAACTTACTTGTTTGCTCGATAAAAAAATGGCTATCAACACTTTGTGTAGCATAAACATTTTTAGTGTCTTGTACGGTTAATGCGGTAATCACAGGAACAGCATGACCTCCCATGCTGGCAATACTTTCAATATCCGCCTGTATGCCTGCACCACCGGTCGGGTCAAAGCCAGATAAACATAAAATAGTTGGAGGAGATTTCAGCATCATTCGTAAGCAGATAACTTTTCTGTATAAAATAGTGGTATGTATTATACGCTATAAACGGCTTTAAAATGTACAATGATATAAAAATATCGGTATGGTAGTTGGTCAGGTTAAAATACTCTTATTGTATTTTTCAATTAATTTTATCCAATAGTGTTTAATTTATAGCGTATTTATAATGCTTCTTTCAGTGTGATGATATTAGAAAAATAAGGCAATACTACTTATGTTAATGCTACCACAGGAAAAATATTTACAACTTTAGTTTTTTGATATAAACGGATGGCTTCCATTTTGTTGCTCATAGTTTGAGTTGATTTATTTTTTGTTTAAGTTAAGTATGGCAGTTGCAAAACGGTTTGATTCCATGAACAGCATCGTGTCTGATATGGGGTAATGGGCACAGAGTCATAGTTAATGCTTGGCTATTTTTGTGAGGGAGTCATGGATGGCTGGTATTCTGCTATTTGCTTAGAATGAAACGCAGAAAATTTTGATTATTTAGTCAATATCAATTTATTCTGGCGGGTGATACGCAAGTGGTAAGTGTGACCGTCGTGTTCGATCAGGATCACCTGTTTGCCGCCAAAAAGTACTTGGCTGCTATATTTGCTTTCAATAGTTTGCTGTGGCTGTAATGATTTATTACTGGCTAATTTACTCGTCATTTTCTTTTTCTCAGCTTGTTATGTGGTTACTTGTTTTAATCTCTAAGTGAACAGTATGTTTATTCATTCTAATACCTAAGCAAGCTACTAATTTATACATTCCTTGTCAGAAAGTTGTTGTTTAAAGTCTTCAGGGCAAATGAGCCCGCTATCCAAAGCTTTTTCAATAGTGCTTTTATCCCAGCTAATAATCTCTAGCCTTGTATCTTGATCCAGAATGCGCAACTGGGAATTGTTTCTTTCAAATCTGGTATCCAGTAATAAACCATAATTTCTCCTGATTCACCATATAAATGAGAATTGTTCTCGTTTAGGTTCTAATGATAACAGTTCGCATTTAGCTGTCAACTTAAATGGAAATAATAATGATAATGATTGTTATTTACATTTTTGGCTTGCTCGTTCATAATCCGGCCAGCCAGCTACAATCCTGCAATTTATTTCAGTATTAGCAAGCCAATAAATTTTTGCCTGCTTGCGCTTTAGATATCTAAAGCGCCAGTCACGGCCGTTTTAGTTGCATTGTAAAAATATAAATTGAGGAAAGGTAAAGTGAAAAAAACTAACGATTTGTTTCGTCACACTTTTATTATCGCCGCATTGGGTATAACACTGCCTGTTGGTGCTGCGGATGATGTGGTGAAAAAGACGAATTCAACAGCAAAAATTCTCGATAAGGTAATGGTTATTGGTAATCCCGCTAATATTGAAGATATGCCGGGTTCTGCTCAGGTTATCAGTAAAAAAGACATTCGCGAACAAAGTTACGATGATGTTAATCGTGTATTAAACAAGGTAGCAGGTGTTTATGTTCGGCAAGAAGATGGCTTTGGTTTGTTTCCCAATATCAGTTTACGTGGCGTTGATACCACTCGTAGTGCCAAAGTCACCGTGATGGAAGACGGTGTCCTAATGGCTCCGGCAGCGTATTCTGCACCAGCCGCTTATTATACGCCAACCATGGGGCGTATGAGTGGCGTTGAGATACTTAAAGGTTCGAGTCAGGTTAAATACGGGCCACACATTACCGGTGGTGTAATGAATTACTTATCAACGCCGATTCCCACCAAGAAAAAGGCTTATCTTAAATCTCTCATGGGTAGTTTTGGCGAGATGCGCACACACGCTTATTTGGGTAACACTGTTAAAACAGATGCAGGTAAATTTGGATTTTTAGTTGAAAGCTACAATCGTAAAAGCGATGGTTTTAAAACTATTGATGAAACCCCTGATTTTCGTAACGGCGGTGATACTGGCTTCAGCAAACAGGACAACATGATTAAACTTTCCTGGGAACCGAATACTGCAATGTTTCAACGTCTTGAATTTAAGCTGGGTCAAAACAAACTGGACGCCAATGAAACGTATTTGGGTTTAAGCGAAGCTGATTTTAAGGCAGATCCACTGCGTCGTTATTCCGCATCACGTTTTGATAACATTGATACAAAGCAAAACAATAATTATCTGCGTTACACGGTGAGTCCAACGGATGACGTAGATGTAATCACAACGCTTTATTCAACTGATTTCAAACGAAATTGGTATAAGCTTAAAGATGTACGTAACGTCAACGGCAATACAATTGGACTTTCTGCTGCTTTAGCAGGTGCACAAAATGGCGAAGGTTTAGCTTGTTTGAAAGGGGATTTAGCATGTACTTTACGTATCCGCGCGAACAATCGTTCATACAAGTCTAACGGCATTGAATCTGTCGGTTATTTCCGTTTTGGATCTGACAATGTAAAACACGAAGTGACTGCAGGTCTGCGTGTGAATAATGATCAGGTACGTCGTTTCCAATGGGATGATGATTACACGCAGTTAGCGAATGGTACTATCTCAAGTATGACAGCAGGGACGCCTGGTGGTGCAGGTGATCGTCTACAGACCACAAAGGCATTGGCTATGTTTGTTCAGGATGCAATTGAAACTGGCGCATGGACTATTACACCGGGTATCCGTTATGAAACATTATCTCAGGTTTATGAGAGTCCCTTAGGTACATCGAAAGGCACGAATAAGATGGATATGACAGGTGGTGGTGTTGGAGTCTCTTATAAGATTGATGAATCATTGACTGCTTTTGGTGGGCTCCACCGTGGTTTTTCACCTCCCAGCCCTAAAGGTGCGATTAGTGGAGATCTTAAGCCTGAAACAAGTACGTCTTTTGAAGCAGGTACGCGTTATACCAATAGCAAAAAAGCAGTGGCAGCTGAAGCCGTTTTCTTTTATACCAACTTTGAGGACTTGATTGTTGTCGATAATATTGGTGGCGCAGGAACGGGGAATGACGAAAATTTTGGTAAAGCAAACGTTTATGGGCTTGAACTTTCAGCGCAATATGATGCTGGTATTGCAAACGCCTGGGAATACCGTAACCCTTGGTATATCAACCTGACTTACACCAATGCAACCCAAAAGAATGATGCGCAATCGACCGATGCAGAATCTATCTTTAGTTATGGTAAAGCAGGTAACAAAATACCTTATATCCCTGAATTACAGATTAGCTTTGGTACCGGTTTAGAAACAAAAGATTGGGGTACTTCTATTTCAGCCAGCTTTGTTAGTGAAACTTTTACCAGTGCTAATAACGTAGATACACAACTAAATGGTAACAACAGCCCTGATTCTCGTTTTGGTAAAACCGACAGTTATATAGTTGCGGATGTTTCTGCTTTTTACCGTTTATCAAAAACGGTAAAGGCTTTTGGTGGCATACAAAACTTGTTTAATGACCAAAGTGTTGTTTCACGTCAACCAGCAGGACCTCGTTCTGGTATGCCGAGATTTTTCTATACCGGCATTGAAGTGGAGCTATAATTTTTATAGCGCTACGGTCGGCAAGCTTTTGGCTTGCTGGCCGTATTTTTAATTTTTGAGAGTTGAATCTTTATGAGTATAGTTTCTATTTTTCAACAAGGTGGGCCGGTAATGTTTGTGTTACTGGCTTTATCTGTATTGGCGACGGCAATTATTTTGCTTAAGTTGTTTCAGTTTAAGCGTAGTGGTTTACGCAATGTGGATTATGTTGAATCTATATTGTCGACATTACAGCGGGGTGAACACACTAAAGCATTAAAAGACTTGCAAGCCCGGAGTCATCCTGTTGCTCGGGTGATGGAAAGTGCAATACGGTGTGGAATCAATCCTGCCATGTCAGTTAGAGATATTGAGGCAGAAGTGAGCCGTATTGGAACAGCACAAATTCGTAATCTTGAAACGTGGCTACGTGGCCTTTCTTCTATTGCTCATTTAAGTCCTTTGCTTGGTTTGCTGGGTACGGTGACCGGCATGATAAATGCCTTTATGCGTCTTGAAGAAGCGGGTAGTCGGGTTGACCCCTCTATTCTTTCAGGGGGTATTTGGGAAGCACTATTAACCACCGCTTTTGGTCTTGCCGTAGCGATCCCCGCAATGGCGGCTTTTTATTATCTTGAAGGTGAGGTGGATAATGTGCGTGCAGGGATGAAAGATACCAGTGTGCGGGTGTTACGTTACTATGGCAAAACGCCGCATATCGATAGCCATGATGATGAACGCCTTGAGGATGAAACGCATGGATTTTGAGGGGCGTGCTCGTATTCATTCTCATTTAGATATCGCACCACTGATTGATATTGTGTTCTTGTTGCTTGTTTTTTTTATGCTCACCAGCACGTTTATTGTGCCAGAAGCCATTGAGCTTGAGCTGCCTGAATCAACGAGTGCCAACGTGACCGATACGCAGCCGATCATAGTCGCAATGGATAAAAAGACACAACTGAGTCTCAATGGTGAACGTATTGAGCTTAAGCAGTTGCGAAAAGCAATAGAAGCATTATTAAAACAGGACAAAACATCAGCGATCACCCTGAAAACCGATGCACATACTGAAGTCCAGCAATTGTTGCAGGTAATGGACGAAATTCGTCTTGCTGGTGGTAGTAACGTTGCCTTGGCGACATCGAAGAAATAAGATAAATGGTCATTACCCGGTTTCATATGAGTTTGACTCTGTTGATTGCATTGCTTCTGCATATTAGTTTAGCTGTCAGCTTGTCATTGTTTACACCAGAGCCTTTGCCAAAACCTGCTCCTCCTATGCGCCTCAGCGTGTTAATGCCAGTAGCGGAAAAAACAGTTGTTGAAGCCAGCTCGGAAGCTAAACCACCTCCGCCGAAAAAGGTCATAAAAAAACCGCCGCCGGAGCCTAAACGGTTTACAGAACCAGAGCCTGAAATTGTTGAGCCTGAGCCAGAAGTTGTAGAGCAAGAAGCTCCCGCACCGATGGAAGATAAGGTAGCTCCGCTGGATGCTGCCAGTAGTCTTCGTTATGAGCAACTGCTGGTTGCCTGGTTGGAAAAACACAAAAAGTATCCTCGTCGAGCGAAACGCTTACGCATAGAAGGAGAAGCCGTGGTACGCATTCTTATTGACCGTGGAGGGAATACACGGCAAGTTGTTTTAGAGCAAGGTACAGGTAACAGGGTGTTGGATAAAGAGGTACTTGCCATGGCGAAGCGTGCTGATCCTTTTCCATCTATGCCTGAACATGATCCCAGGCAAGAACTGGAGTTTATGGTGCCAGTGGCTTTTTTGCTTCATTAATTTAACGGCCAGACCCTCAGCGGGGTTTTGTATTTAAAATGGTTTAACGCTTGCAAGAATAATAATGGCAACCAACATGAGCACGGGGATTTCATTGAACCAGCGATAATAAACATGGGAGTGTTTGTTGTTATCGTTTTTAAAATCGATAACAAATTTTCCGCAGATAATATGATAAACAACAAGTAAAACAATTATGGCAAGTTTTAAATGCAACCATAAGTCCTGACCAAAACTTGCCCAGGCATAATCTATTAACATTGCAATACCAAAGCCAATAGTGAAAATAGCGCCGGGCGTCATAATGCCGTAAAAAAGCTTACGTTCCATAATTTTAAAACGATCACGGCTGGTTTTATCTTCGGCCGTGGCGTGATAAACAAACAGGCGCGGTAAATAAAACAAACCTGCAAACCACGTTACCATAAAAATTAAATGTAAGGCTTTTAACCACATGGTTGAATTCCTTTTAACTATTTTTATTATTTAAAATAAGCTGAATACGATTTTTCCAAACATCCATTTTCATTTCGCCAATTTTCTTTTTCACAATTTGACCCTGGTCATCGATGAGAAAAGATGTCGGCGTTAAGCTAACCTTTCCAAAAGCATTAACCGCGTCACCTTTTAAATCAAAAGCAATGTGGTAAGGTAATTTTTTTTGTTTGACCATTTCCATCACATAGTCGGGTCGATCGTATGGCATAGCTATACCAATAATTTCTAAGCCTCGTTCATGCATTTCATTATAAAGCTCAACCAGGTGCGGCATTTCTTTAATACAACCGGGACATGATGTCGCCCAAAATGTAATAAGAACCGGTTTGCCTTTTAAGCTTGAGAGCTTAAGTTTTTTCCCGTCGATTAACTGTAAGGTTAAGTCAGGTGCCTGTTGTCCACCTGATGGAGCCAGCCATAAGTAGACAATGCTACCGATAAGAATAAAGGCAAAAATACTCATTAAGATTTGTTTAGTTTTCATATTATTTTTTGTCGTTCTCTGCGTGGGTCGTTTTATACAAATAGGCTTCTGCCAAAGCCTGGTAGATTGGCGTAGGGCACACAAGGTGTGAAACAGATTTTGCAATTAAGGCTGTTGCCATTAATGGTATCAGCATGGATGAACTGCCGGTCATTTCCATAACAATAACAAAAGCCGTAATCGGCGTTTGCACGACGCCGGTAAAATAGCCCACCATGCCGAGCATGACGATGGCCGAAAAAGGCAGGCCTGGCATGAAGTGCGCGAGGTCAGCACCCAGCCCAGCACCTATGGAAAGAGAAGGAGCAAAAACACCTCCCGGTATACCGCTTAAATAAGAGGCGACGGTGGCCAATAATTTATAAAAAGGAAAGGCGAGAGAGGCCTCTCCTCCGTCGACCAGGTTTTTTGCTTCCAGGTAACCTGTACCAAATGTTTGTCCATTGGATAAAAAACCTAACAGACTTAATATTAGTCCACAAAAGAAAGCGATACGAATGGGGTATGCGCTTAAATATGACGCGATTTGTCGTGTGCTGTAAATTAAACTGCTGCTGAATAAGCCACCAAGTAAACCGCCGGCAACACCGCAAGCAATCACCGCAATCCACGCTTGAGAAAGGGTAATACTTTCCGTTGATTTTCCGAAATAAGTATATTCACCTAATACTGCAAGCGCGGTTACCCCCGCAAGCACAACTGCAATCAACAGGGTACCGCTTTTTCGTTCCTCAAAGGAACGACTCATTTCTTCAATCGCAAATATAATACCGGCAAGCGGTGTGTTAAAAGCAGCGGATATTCCTGCTGCACCACCCGCAAGAATCAGCACGCGTGTCATATCTCGGCCACGTAAATTCGGTATAAATTTACGTAAGGAATACATAATTGATGCGCCCACATGGACGGTAGGCCCTTCGCGACCGATTGATGCACCACTGAGTAAGCCAAGGCAGGTTAAAAATATTTTTGCAAAGGCCACTTTTAAAGACAGTACCTTTGAGCGCATGACATGGCTTTTCATTGAAAGTGCCGCAATGGCCTGCGGGATACCGCTGCCTTCACTACCCTGGAAAAAACGACGCGTTAGCCATGCAATTAATGTTAAACCGAAAGGAGGAAGTGCGTAAGCAATTATTGGGTGCTCGCGATAAAGTTGATGGTATAACTCATCAGAATGGTGACTGCCCAGGGCAAACAATGCTGCAATAAGTCCAAGAGATATCGCACTTCCCCACAGAACTAAACGAACCTTCCATTTATTGGCAGAAAGTAAACGTCGTTTTGTTCGGTGGAAATGTCGCTTATACATAATGGCGCTAATTTTAACATGATGCGGGCTAAAATAGCTTTATATTCTAATGTACGACCAGCCTGTTTGTTGGCGTTTTACGATCTGATTTATTGCGGATGGTACGATATTCGTGTCTGGTAAAAGTGTGAGTTTTTTACCCTTGATTTGTTGAGCTTTTTTTAATGTTTGTCCGCAAACCAATACAGCGAGATTGTTATATTTTTGCTGTAGTTTTTGCAGACGTTTATTGTAGCCTTTGTCATTATTAGAAACTAAAGCTAAACCTTCGCTATTAGCTAAAATTTCAAGCTCAAGTTTACGTGATGAATTTGCATATTGATTTAATAATGCCTCAGCCTCGTCGAGTACGATGTTTAACCGATTTGGATTAGCCGTGCTGACATGCAGCATTAATTTCCAATGTTTATCATTATGGGGTGCAATAGTGTTATGAGTAATTTGGGCTATGTGAGTAAGAGAATTTGCTGTCATAGTCTGATGCGACACCCAGCCGAGAACAGAACCCAGTGTGAATAAAAAAGAAGCAGCCGCAAACCATTTTAGTTTTATGTGTTGATTTTGTGCCTTCTGAGGTTGGTGGCGCTCCGGAACGTCAACACTTTGGTATGAGAGTTGAATGAGATTATGTAGTTTTTGTAATTTACAAATACGTTGGCTTAGTTCAGCATCATGACGAACCGCATCAAGTATCTCTGCTTTTTCAGCAGTATTTAATTGATCATCAATGAAGGCATTTAAGTGCTCATCTGAGTATTGTTTTTTTTCATTCATATTTATTTCACTAGCCTTACATGTATACCTTGTGTGAGTACGTTTTGTTCTTTTAGTTCCAACAGTTGTACCGATAATGCTTTTCTTGCCCGGTTTAAACGACTCATCACCGTACCGGCAGGGATGTCGATAATTTCAGCGACCTCTGCATACGTAAAACCTTCCAGATCAACCAGTGATAAAACCTGGCGTTGTCCTTGCGGTAAGCTCGCCACTGCTTGTTGAACTATATCGGTAATGTTTTGCCTTTCTTGAGTTAATTCAGGCGTACTATCATCGGTAAAAACACATTCATCAATATCGTCTGTGGGTTTTTGGCGTCTTAAATAATCACGCCAGCAATTGGCCAAAATTGTAAATAACCAACTATTCATTTTTTCCATGTCGCGCAATGAACTTGCACTACGCATTGCCTTGATCACAGTGTCCTGAACTAAATCATCGGCAATATCTTTGGCATGGCACCATGAGTAAGCAACCTTAAATAAACGCGGTCGCATTACTTCCAACCGTTTTTTAAAGGTTGGCGTTCGGCAAATAAATTCAAGTGGGTTCATTAAATAGCAACTTTTATAAAAATGTGCCCACACTATAACAGACGAATTAAAACAAAAAAATATTCCATAAACTTTCGATAAAATCTAAATAAGTATTTAATTATTTACTAACGTAAAAAACATTTAATTTTTTTTATGTTTTTATGGAATAAATGTAAGAGGTGTTTCGTCCTACTTAAAAGGCAAATTCTTAATATTAAAAACTATAGAGTACGCCTAAATATAAGAACGAGAAAAATCGTTATTAAAACCATCCTTGAGGGGGAAACCAAATGAAGTCAAAACTTATAAAAGCGTTTGCGCTTTTTGCATTATTGGTTGCACCGTTTATCGGTAGCCAGGCAATTGCAGCAGGTAAATCTTTAGCTGATGCAAAAGTTGTTTTACAAATCAGTGATCCAAATCCGTTTAAACAAACATTAGTGCTTAATGTCGCTAATAATATTATTAAACACTATGGTCAGGATTCAGTTGATGTTGAAATTGTGGCTTTTGGCCCGGGTTTACGTTTGTTATTTGCTGAAAATGCCAACAAAGGTCGTATCGATTCTTTAGCTGGCCGCGGCGTAACATTTAGCGCGTGTGAGAACACAACACGTAATATGGGTAAAAAGTTAGGCCATCTACCTGCATTAAATTCAAAAGCAGTAAACGTATCTGCTGGTGTTGTACGTATTATCGATTTGGTTAAAGAAGGCTACACATTAGTTAAGCCTTAATAAAAATAAAAATGTTACTTTAGGGGAAGTTCAAATGAAAAAATTTAAAAAAGTTGCGCTTGCTGCAACAGTTACAGCAATGCTGGGTGGTTTTGCCTCTACAGCAAATGCGGTAAATTGGTTAATGTTACAGGGTACGGAGCGTGATGGTCAGGCTCCTCGAGCAAAGGTGTGGGGTTTCTTACAGCCTTCATATCAAAAAGATACCAGTGATATTACTGGACCAGAGCCAACACGTATTGGTCCCAATCTTGAAAAACAAAGCCAGTTTCAGCTACAACGTGCCCGTATCGGTGTACGTGGTTTAGGTTTTCCATTAGACAGTAAAATCAATTACTTTTTCCTTGCTGAATTTGGTCAAAATGCAATTACAGATGGTGGTTTATACGGAGAAAAGCAGGCGGTTAAATTAACCGATGCCAGTGTCACCTTTAACCATATTCCTGGCGCAAGAGTACGTGTTGGTTTATTCAAAACACCGGCAAATGAAGAAATGTACCAGGGTATTTTTACTTTTGATTACATTAATTTTACCGATGTCACTAATCAAATGATGTTAGAGCGCTTTACTAAAGGCGTTAACTCTACCGCAAATGGAAATGGTACCGTGGCTGCAACAGAAGCGTCCTGGGGTTCATTTGGCGCAGCACGTGATATTGGTGTGCAGGTTTTTGATAGTTTTAAAGTTGGAAAGTGGGATCACAGCTATTCTGTGATGATGGGGAATGGTAATGGCCTGAGCACCGGCGGTACTGCTGATGGTGAAGATCTCTATCTTTACTGGTCATCTGAAAGAGCGCTGCCTGGTGGAAAAGGCCCATGGGCGCATGGTTTAAAAATGTTTGCCTGGTCTATTTCTGGTCAGCGTAAAGTCGATCTGACGGATGATGGTGTTGCCAATAAGGTTTCCTATGATCGCAAGCGTTCAGGTTTAGGTGCGAAATATCGCCATGGTGACTGGCGTATCGTTGCGGAATATATGCAAGGCAAAGGTATGATTTTCCAGGGCCCTGAAAAACCAGGTCTTGCTATTGGTCCATTTCAAGATTTAAAAGGTGAGTCTGATGGTTATTATTTGGACGTAGGCTATTTCATCCCGGATACAAAATGGGAAGTAGACTTGCGTTATGATGTGTACAACCGCTCTAAAACACATAGCAGAATACAGGCCGAATTTAATAGTATTACCTACGGTTTACAGTATCACTTTAACCGTAAAACCAGGTTTACTATGAATTATACAACGCGAGATGCAAAAGCCGTTAGTGCAACCGCTCCTGCAAGCTTTAAAAATGGTTTAGAGGGTATTGAAAATCGTCTTGCAGTACAGGCGACCATCGTATTCTAAAGTTTTAACTTAGTTCGTTAGGTAAAAAGATAAGCCCCAACCTCGGTTGGGGCTTTTTCTTTTGTATTACGCCTTTATCCTTTATCATTACGTCTCTTTTATATTATTAGTGTAAGGCACGAAACATGATTAAGGTCGGCATAGTAGGTGGGACAGGGTATACAGGCGTTGAGTTATTACGTTTGTTGGCAGCGCATCCTGAAGTAGAGATTCAAGCGATCACCTCTCGCTCTGAAAAAGGCTTGCCCGTTGCAGATATGTACCCTAATTTACGCGGGCACCTTGATTTGGTTTTTTCTGAACCCGATATGTCTGTCTTGAAAGCCTGTGATCTGGTCTTTTTTGCCACGCCCAATGGCATTGCGATGACCATGGCAAGGGAATTACTTGATGCTGGCGTTAAAGTCATTGACCTTGCAGCAGATTTTAGAATTAAAGATATTAGTGAGTGGTCAAAGTGGTATGGCATGGAACACGCTTGTGCTGATTTAGTCGAGCAAGCGGTTTATGGTCTGCCTGAGGTGAACAGGGCTGAAATCAAAACCGCGCAGTTAATCGCAAACCCCGGCTGTTATCCGACAGCCGTGCAACTCGGGCTTTTACCTTTGATTGAGAGTGGACTAATCGAAACGCATAACTTAATAGCTGATGCCAAGTCGGGTGTTAGTGGGGCGGGCAGAACTGCTGCGGTAGGCACGTTGCAAGCAGAGAGCAGCGAGAACTTTAAAGCCTACGGTGTCGCCGGCCACAGACACTTACCTGAAATCAAACAGGGTTTGGCGCTCGCAAATAAAGCCAGTGTAGGTTTAACCTTTGTACCGCATCTGGTGCCGATGATTCGGGGTATTCAGGCCACATGTTATGCCAGTCTAAAAAATGTCGATAATGTGACAGAACTACAGTCTTTGTATGAAAAAAAGTATGAAAATGAGGTATTTGTTGACGTAATGCCAGCGGGAAGTTTACCGGAAACACGCTCGGTAAAAGGGGCCAATCAATGTCGGATCGCCGTGCACGTCCCGCAAGGGGGAAACACGGTCGTTATTCTTTCTGTAATTGATAACTTGGTCAAAGGTGCAGCAGGGCAAGCAGTGCAAAATATGAATATAATGTTTGACCTCGCTGAAAATGCGGGTTTGACCGGAATTGCATTGGTACCTTAATTAATGAATCTCGTTGTAAAAGCGCATCGCCCATGGAAAAGTAAGTTTGTTTGGGTCTTAATTACATTAGTTCTGCTTATTAGTGCCTGGACTTTATTTGATTACGGTCGCTTTCTGGCCGGTTATGATAGCCGGGAAACGGCGTCAGAAATTATCGGTTTGGAACAGGTTCAGGAGCATTTAGGCAAACGCATTGAGGCATTACGCGAAGACAAAGCAGTACTTAAACGTGCAGCTCAAATTGAACGTAAAGCCTATAATGAACTGGAAACCACGTTAAAGGTTTTACAGGCTGAAATACTTGAGCTGAAAGAAGAGCTGGCTTTTTATCGGGGTATTGTTTCACCCAAAGATTCACGCTTTGGTTTATATTTACAAAACTTCTTTTTGAATCGCAATGGTGAGACGAGAAATTACCGCTATAAAGTTGTTTTAACTCAGGTACTTAAAAATAGCCGCTTAATTACCGGTAAAGTGAAATTGCAGTTTGATGGCTTATTAAATGGTGAGCCAAAAATATTAAGCTTGAAAGATGTGGCCGTTAAAGCACAAAAAGATTTAAATTATCGCTTTAAATACTTTCAAAATGTTGAAGGTGCAGTAACATTCCCAGAAGGGTTTTCATTACAGCGAGTCATTGTACAAATTTTACCGCGTGGTCGAGAGCGCGACATGATCGAAAAAACCATCGAATGGACATTTGAGGAGAGTAAAGCCCATGTGGGGACAGAATAAGAAGCCGAAGCAAACGGCACAAATTGATTCATTAATCGGGCAAAATACAGAGATCCACGGTGATGTTATTTTCAGTGGTGGTTTGCACGTAGATGGCACCATTAAAGGCAGTGTTATTGCTGAAAAAGGTGAAGACTCACTCTTAACATTGAGTGAGCGTGGCACCATCGAAGGTGAGGTAAAAGTACCGAACGTGGTGGTAAATGGTTCGGTCATCGGCGATGTTCATGCAGCAGGCCATGTTGAGCTTGCTTCTCAAGCCCGTGTACACGGCAATGTGTATTACAGCCTGATTGAAATGGCGATGGGGGCAGAGGTAAACGGAAAATTAATGCACCAGATTGAAAAAAATGGTGTGGTTATTGAGTTAGAGAATCAGGAAGAAGCGTAGCGGCTAATCTTGATTATTTTACTTGGTTATTAGATAATCAAAGCCTCAGATTTAAGACAATATTAAAGCGGAGTTTAGCTCATGGGTAGCGCAGCAGCAGTAACAGATAATGGCATGGTTTTTACCGATAGTGCGGCCAACAAGGTAAAGCAATTAATTGCGGAAGAAGGTAACCCAAACCTTAAATTACGCGTGTTCGTAACAGGCGGGGGTTGTTCAGGCTTCCAATACGGTTTTACCTTTGATGAAGAAATTCAGGATGGGGATACCAGCGTAGAAAATGACGGTGTGACTGTTGTCGTTGATCCTATGAGCTATCAATACCTTGAAGGCGCGGAAGTTGACTTTAAAGACAGCCTCGAAGGCTCAATGTTTGTGATAAATAATCCCAATGCAACAACAACCTGTGGTTGCGGTTCTTCCTTTTCTATATAAAAATCTCCTATACTATACGAAGGTGGTTTAGCTTACGCTTAACCACCTTTTTTTATTAGTGTTATTTGGTATTAATGTTCCTCAATTTCACTATAATGCGACCTAGTCTAATGGAGTCAGTATGAGCGAATATCTTCCCGGCCTCGCAGGGGTACCTGCAACCAAATCGAATATTTCTGCTATTGATGGTGAGAAAGGCATTCTTGCATATCGGGGTTATCCGATTGAGCAGCTTGCCGCAGAAAGCAGTTTCGAAGAAACCTCATTATTATTACTCGACGGGCGCTTACCGACTGACAGCGAACTCAGCGATTTTTCTCGACAGCTCAAACAAAACCGACATGTGAAATATCACATTCGCGATTTGATGAAGACCCTGCCCGAAAGCGGTCATCCTATGGATATGTTACAAACGGCCGTCGCCAGTTTGGGCATGTTTTATGAGGGGAATGACTGTTTAACCGGGGGCGATGAATGCCGTGACTTAAATTATATCCATAATATGACGGTAAAAATGCTATCGCGCATGGCAACCTTAGTGGCTATGTGGCAACACCTGCGCAATGGTTATGATCCAGTTGAGCCGCGTGATGATCTTTCCTATGCGGAAAACTTTTTATATATGTTAACCCGTAAAGAGCCTGAACCTTTGCTCGCACGCATTATGGATGTTTGTTTAATTCTTCATGCCGAACACACCATTAATGCATCAACCTTCTCCGTGTTGGTGAATGCCTCAACACTCGCCAGTCCCTACAATGTCATTGCTGCAGCAATCGGTGCGTTGTCCGGACCGCTACACGGTGGTGCAAATCAAAAAGTATTAGAAATGTTAGAAGAGATCGGCTCTCCAGATAAAGCGGAAGCCTATATTGACAAAAAGTTGAAAAATAAAGAAGTCATTTGGGGAATGGGGCACAGGGAATATAAAACAAAAGATCCGCGTGCCCCTATTTTAGAAAAATTAATGGATGAGCTTATCGAATCGCGTGGTGGTGACGTTAACCCCATGTTTGAAATAGCAAGAGCCGTTGAACGCGTTTGTGAAGATCGTTTAGCCGCAAAAGGTGTTTATCCAAATGTTGATTTCTACTCAGGTATTCTTTACCAGGAAATGGGCATACCCGCAGATCAATTCACCGCCATCTTTGCTATCTCACGTACTGCAGGCTGGTTAGCACACTGGCGTGAGCAGTTAGGTGATAATCGTATCTTCCGTCCGACTCAGGTTTATACCGGTGAGCCGATTAGGAAGTATGTGCCGATCACTAAACGCTAAGTTTTATTTTTGCTTTATGTAGGTCGGCTCTTCAGGCCGACGTTGCAGTATCGCGTTTTCCTTTCTGTAAATTGTATATTTGTTTTTTTGTTTGATAACTGCGTCGGGTTTCGCCCCGACAGGCGAGTTACTTTTTCTTGCTTGTCCAAGCAAAAGT
>Ga0316209_1000796_pt1 | contig 44133 bp, 35 predicted proteins | sample 6monopyrite_MG_FD_204945 | JGI IMG/M metagenome (GOLD analysis project Ga0316209, IMG submission 204945) | Microbial mat bacterial communities from mineral coupon in-situ incubated in ocean water Damariscotta River, Maine, United States -... | ecosystem: Environmental > Aquatic > Marine >...
GTGCCGAAGGTGAGTGACTCTTCGTTGGGGTGAAGGCGTGAATAGTTAAAAGTATCTGTGTCTTATTCTTAGTTGTTTTTGATTTTTTAGGGCGGAACAAGCAGCGCGGTTCCACCAGTTGCCGCGATATTGGTGGATCCACTTCGTTTGATCCACCCTACAGAGAGGTTGATTCTGTTAAATCCCCTTTACTTGCCGAAAATTGTTTCTACCCAGGTGCCAAATCACAGGGATGTGCTTCAGCACGATCCGACAACGAAGCTTCAAACTCAGCGTATAAAAATCACTAGACGATTCTATCGTAGAATTTACTGGAGCGCTCATCGCTTTTATAAGGGTAAGTGATTAGGGTTTTTCTTGAAGAAAAGCAACTCGTTAATAGTTGAGTCGTAGGTGTGCTGCCAATGATATGAATACTCGTGAAATAAGAATTAATAACAAATTTTTCACTGGTATATCAGAGCCAAACTACCAGCATCAAATAGATAGTACAAACACAGCAACGAGTTAAAATGGTGCGACATAAGAAGTGCGCACACTTTGAGTGCATGAATTGGGTTTGAGTCTACAAATAAAAATTGAAAAATTAATTGTAATAACAATGACTTAAGGAGAAGTGCTTGAATGGCACAGGGATTGCAGCATGCAGTAATACTAATTCTAATTTTAGTAATACTGGGAGCTCTCGATGAAGAATGTATTAAAAAATATCAGCAGAACATTAGCGGCGATACTTTTGCTTGGCATAGTAAATAGCGTATCTGCAGAACCGTTAAAAATTGGTTATAGCGACTGGCCGGGATGGGTAGCATGGGAAGTTGGAATAGAAAAAGGCTGGTTTAAAGAAGCAGGAGTAGATGTAAAGTTTGAATGGTTTGATTATGTGGCATCAATGGATGCCTTTGCCGCAGGTAAATTAGATGCGGTAAGTATGACAAATGGCGACACTTTAGTAACCGGTGCTACGGGTGGTAAAGGCGTGATGATGTTAATGAATGATTACAGCAACGGTAATGATATGGTTATTGCAAAGCCGGGCATTACATCGGTTAAACAACTGAAAGGTAAAAAGGTAGGTGTTGAAATAGGTTTCGTTGGCCATCTTTTATTATTGAATGCATTAGAAAAAGCCGGCCTTAAAGAAACAGATGTAGAATTAGTTAATGTACCAACTAATGAAACGCCACAAGTTTTAGCATCAGGTGACGTGGATGCAGTTGTTGCATGGCAGCCTAATTCAGGTATGGCTTTAGACCTGGTTCCAGGTTCTACAGCAATATATACCAGTGCAGATGAACCCGGTCTTATCTACGATACTCTAGTGGCTTCTCCACAAAGTTTAGCAACACGTAAAGAAGATTGGAAAAAAGTAGTTGGTGTGTGGTATCGCATTGTTGATTACATTAAAAATCCAAAAACATATGATGATGCAATTGAGATCATGTCATCACGCGTGGGCTTAAAAGCAGGTGAATATAAAGGCTTTGTTAAAGGCACTAAAATATTAACACGTGAAGAAGCTAAAACATTTTTTAAGAAAGCAGATGGTTTTAAATCACTATATGGCTCTACAAAAATATCTGATGATTTTAATGTGGCCAATAAAGTTTATGATAAACCAGAAGACATTAGCTCATATATTGATGCCTCATTAACTACAGGCATATAAATGATGCCTGTTAGATTGATAAATAATAAGGCTGTTTAATGTTTTCACAATTGTTTTCAGTACATGCAAGGCTTGATCCGAAGCAAAGAGTTTTTGTATCGATATTAAGTTTTATCATACCGATAATTGTTTGGTGTATTGTTAGTTATACGCCATTTGTCTGGCATCCAAAGGTGGAAATAACATCACCTGCGGAAGTTAGTTATTTTAAACAAGGTATGTTAATTGATCGTGAAATATTTGATAAGGAAGTTGAAGGCGCGATACAAAACAATCAAGTTATACCGCAAGGTAATCCTGCAAATCCTGTTTATTTGCCTGCGCCACATGAAGTGGCAACGGCATTATATACAGCGTTTACAACTGAACCCAGGCGACGCTCAGAGAAATGGTTGCATGAAAGTTTGTGGGATAGTATCCAGGTAATATTCTGGGGCTTTTTTCTTTCATCACTGATTGCAGTGCCATTAGGGATATTGGCGGGGACTTATGATGTTTTTTCAAAACTTTTCGAACCCTTTATAGAATTCTTTCGTTATCTACCAGCGCCTGCATTTGGTGCATTGGCAGTCGCAATTTTAGGGATTCATGAAGCACCTAAGATAGCCATTATATTTATTGGAACATTTTTTCAGCAAGTATTGGTTGTGTCTAATACGACACGAAAATTAGATCCATCATTATTAGAAGCGGCCATGACATTGGGTGCAAAAAGACTGTCCTTGTTATTCCGTGTTGTAGTGCCAGGAATAGTTACACATTTGTATAAAGATATGCGCATTTTGCTTGGATGGGCATGGACCTACTTAATTGTTGCTGAATTAATCGGTACCAGTTCAGGTATTACCTGGTTTATAACGCAGCAAGCACGTTATAAAAATTTCGACAATGTGTATGCCGCTATCATAATTATTGGTGTGATTGGCTTAACAACCGATATTATATTGTCGATGCTTGGTAAGAGAATTTTCCCATGGGAAAAGAGTATGGCTAAAGCGTAAGTTTTACCGTTATAAAGGTTAAATATGTCGAATTTAGAACTACCGAGTTATCTAGAGCAAAGTGATGAAGTAAAAGGTCGCTTTACTCGAATGAAAAAAAGACCTGTAACCCTGGAGGTGAAAAATTTAAATAAAGAATTCATTACTCCTGAGGGTTCAGTGACGGCATTAAAAAATATTAATTTTGAAACATACAAACGTGAGTTTGTTTGCGTTATTGGACCATCCGGCTGTGGAAAGTCAACCTTAATTAGAATCTTGGCCGGACTTGAAACGCCAAGTTCAGGTGATGTTTTACTGGATGGTGAAGTTGTACATGGGCCAGGGCCAGATCGAGGTATGGTGTTTCAGGGGTATACCTTGTTTCCATGGTTAACGGTTAAAAAGAATGTCATGTTTGGTTTGGAAATGTCTGGACGTGGCAAGAAAGTTTCAGAAGAGCAGGCGCTGCAATGGATTGATCTGGTGGGCTTAAGTAAATTTTGTAATTCGTATCCACACCAGCTCTCCGGTGGAATGAAACAGCGTGTAGCAATAGCGCGTGCTTTAGCAAATCAGCCACGAATTTTATTAATGGATGAGCCATTTGGTGCACTGGATGCGCAAACTCGCGCAAAAATGCAGAGTTACCTCCATGAAATCTGGAAAAATATTGACGTAACAATATTGTTTATTACGCATGATCTAGATGAAGCGGTGTATCTGGCAGACAGGGTATTAGTACTAAAGGCGCACCCCGGAGAAGTGCAGGAGGTAATTGAAGTTCCAGTGCCCCAGCCACGTTCACCTGATCAATTGCTAAGCCCTGAGTTTTTAGCCACCAAACGTCGCCTTGAAGAGTTAATCCATCCGCCAGAAGAAGAGCTGGGTATTAACGATGATCACTTAAATATGGTGCGCATGGTGGATGTAAATAATGAAGTTGAAAGTGTTTTTTAATCATGCAAGAAAGTAGAAACAACAATAAAGCAAACGTAAGTCGAATTAGTGTTTCATTGCCAGAACAACTGTTGCAGGAAATGGACAGAATGGTAGAAATAAAGGGCTTTGAAAGTCGCTCGCAAGCCCTGGTAAGCATGATACATCAGGAATTGACGGAGCACAGAGGTGAGTTTGGTGAAGAGATAATGGCGGGCACAATTAATTTAATATATGACCATTCGATGCCGGGGTTACAAAAACAATTGGCGGACATTCAGCATGAATATGTAAATGAAGTGATTAGTTCATTGCATGTTCACTTAATGCACGCAAGAACAATGGAGGTTATTTTAGTGCAGGGACCAGCAATAAAATTAAGAATAATTGCCGATAAATTGGAATCATGTCGTGGCGTACTTTCAGGTAAGTTACAAATGTCAGCCTGTTTATTACCACAGGTGCATCCATTACCCTATGAAGAAGAATCACTACGCAGTGAGCAGGAGAAAAGTTATGACAACGCTGTCATCTAATACAAAAAAAACTAAACCCGGAGACGTGCTTTATGAAGATACAATACCCGCAGCATCTCATTGGTCAATGCGCATGCGCAAAGGCACAAGCCTAAAGCTAATAGATGTTGAAGGTGGTGCGAACATGGGTATGCTTTTTTATAACCCTGAAAATTTGTTAGAGCGCTACAATGCACCAGACACCCTTAAAGGACAGCATACGTTTAAATTAACGAAAGGTAATTGTTTGTATTCAGATATGGGGCGAATTTTTTGTTCGATTATTGAAGATACTGTGGGTTGGCACGAAACGGTATGTGGTAATACCACAAAGCAAATGGTTAAAGATAAGTGGGGCGAAAAAAATTATCAGGAATATCATAATGACTGGAATCAAAATGGTTACAATAGTTTTTTAGTTGAGCTTGCTAAATATGGATTAGGTAAGAAGGATATGGCAGCAAATTTAAACTTATTTAGTGCCATAGGTACAGATGATGAGGGTAATCTGAAATATTTAGAAAACAACAGTAAAGCAGGTGATTCAATAACCTTGAGATTTGAAATGGATACTTTGGTGTTATTTCACACCTGTCCTCATCCATTAAGTACAGCCAAAGAGTATCCTAGAAAGCCCGTAACCTATCAAATTCTTCAGGCTGGTGAAGTTAATGAAGATGATTACTGTAGAAATTTTAGAGATGAAAATGCTCGTGGATTTATGAATAATGAAATATATCATTTAGGTGGAGCATGCTGCCATGATTAAAGAAAGTGAATTGGTAGTAGAACAGGCTAGTTTTAAGGAAAGGGTGTTAGCCGGCGACTATTTTATGAAAGTGGTTAAAAAAGGCCAGACATTTCGTATACTTGATATAGGTGGAAATCAGGCAGCTGATACACTTTTCTATAAGGCGGAAGATCCCGCTGAACGTTATAGTGCGGTGGATACAATTCGCGAACAAGGCAATGTGTATTTAACAACAGGTAGTAAATTATTATCCAACGAAAATAATGTGATGTTAGAAATTGTTGCTGATACTTGTGGTCGTCACGATACTATAGGCGGTGCTTGTGCGACGGAAAGTAATACCATACGTTATTCATTAGATAAGAAATGTATGCATGCTTGTCGTGATAGCTGGATGCTAGCAATTGCAGAAAATGAACAATATGGCATGACCAAGCGCGATATTACACACAATATAAACTTCTTCATGAACGTGCCGGTTACAAAGGAAGGCGGCTTAAGTTTTGAAGATGGCCTTTCTGCGCCTGGAAAATATGTAGAATTAAAAGCGCATATGGACACAATCGTTTTAATATCGAATTGCCCTCAATTAAATAATCCATGCAATGCGTACAACCCAACGCCGATTGAAGTTATTATATGGGATTAGTCATTTGCCGAGACGACTCGGCAATCATTGTATAATGGCAGGACGGCCTGCCCGCTAAGAATTAACAATTATGTTTAAGAAAATTCTTATAGCCAATCGTGGTGCAATCTCCACACGAATAATCCGTACGCTTAAAAAAATGAACATTAAGTCAGTCGCTGTGTTTAATGAAGCAGATGCAGATTCTTTACATGTTCAGCATGCAGACGAGTGTTTTTCGCTAGGTGAAGGTCGTGCAGCTGATACTTATCTTAATCAGGATAAACTATTTGAAATAATCAATCGAACAGGTGTGGATGCGGTGCATCCTGGTTATGGTTTTTTAAGTGAGAATGCAGAATTTGTAAAACGATGTGAAGAAAATGGAGTTGCATTTATTGGTCCAACAACCGAGCAAATGGCATCCTTTGGGTTAAAGCATACAGCTCGACAGTTAGCGCACGATAATAATATTCCATTATTGCCGGGAACAGAATTACTCGAGACAATAAATGAGGCGCTAGAAAAGGCTGATGTTATTGGTTATCCCGTAATGTTAAAAAGCACTGCCGGTGGCGGTGGTATAGGTATGCAACTTTGCTGGTCTAAGGAAGAACTAGAAAAAGCCTATGATTCTGTAAGACGTTTGAGTGAAAGTAATTTTTCTAATAGCGGTGTTTTTATAGAAAAATTTATTGAATATGCGCGGCATATAGAAGTGCAGATATTTGGTGATGGTAAAGGTAAGGCGCTTGCATTAGGTGAAAGAGATTGTTCTACGCAACGTCGTAACCAGAAAGTAATTGAAGAAACACCTGCACCCAATCTCAGTAATGAAATGAGAGAAGAGTTGCATGCCACAGCCGTTAGATTGGTTGAAGCCGTTAATTATAGAAATGCTGGCACCGTTGAATTCGTCTATGACCAGAAGTCAGAGCAGTTTTATTTTCTAGAGGTTAATACTCGTTTACAGGTAGAGCATGGTGTAACTGAGCAATTATTTAATGTTGACCTTGTTGAGTGGATGATTAAACAGGCGGCATCTGAGCTGGATGATCTTGACGAGTTGTCTACTAAGCTAAAACCAAATGGCTGTGCAATACAGGCACGTGTATATGCAGAAGACCCAAATAAAGATTTTCAGCCAAGTGCTGGATTATTAAGTGAAGTTAGTTTCCCGGAAGCGGAGCATATTCGTATAGATCATTGGCTAGAAACAGGCATCGAAGTGTCATCTCTTTTCGATCCAATGTTGGCTAAAGTTATTGTAACAGCCGGTAGCCGTGAGAAAGCCATACAGCATTTAGATGATGCATTGGGTCAAACCAGTTTATACGGTATTGAAACCAATATGCGTTATGTACGTGAGATTTTAAACACAGAGGTATTTAAAAAAGGCGACATATACACGCGTTACCTAAATGGGTATGAATATAAACCTTGCTCAATTGATGTAATCAGTGGTGGTACTTTAACCACCATTCAGGATTATCCTGCACGTAAAGGTTACTGGAATGTAGGTGTTCCACCATCTGGGCCATTTGATTTTTATTCTTTTAGTCTGGCTAATCGCTTACTAAATAATGATGACAGTGCAGCGGGTCTGGAAATCACATTAAATGGTCCTAGTTTGCGTTTTAATCATGCTACACAAATTGTTTTATGCGGTGCGGATATACAGGCTCATTTAGATGAGCAGGCAATTGAAGGATGGCAAGTAGTTAATGTAAGTCGAGGTCAAACATTAAAGATTGGCAAAACGCTTGCTGCAGGAGCCAGAGCTTATTTATGTATTAAAGGTGGTATAAACTGCCCTGAATATTTGGGATCGAAATCTACATTCACACTTGGACAATTTGGCGGGCATGCTGGTCGTGCACTCCGCGCCGGTGATGTACTTCACTTTAACGCATTAGAAAAACAATCTTTCGAAGAAAATAAAAAACTTGAGGATACTCTAAAGCCATCAATAGATAATAATTGGCAACTACGTGTTATTTATGGACCACATGGCGCGCCTGATTTTTTCACCGATAAAGATATCGATATGTTTTTTGAGGCAGACTGGGAAGTGCATTATAACTCTAGTCGTACTGGTGTGAGATTAGTCGGACCAAAACCAGAGTGGGCACGCAGTGATGGTGGTGAAGCGGGCATGCACCCATCTAATATTCACGATAATGCCTATGCCATTGGCACGGTAGATTTTACGGGTGATATGCCGGTTATACTCGGGCCCGATGGGCCATCTCTCGGTGGTTTTGTGTGCCCTGCGACGGTTATTTCAGCGGACTTATGGAAGCTTGGACAGTTAAAGGCTGGAGATAAAATAAAATTTGTGCCGGTGACAATTAATGATGCAGTAGCAGCAGAAAAAGCACAGCTTGAGTCAATAAATAATCTTACTGAAATATCTCACACTATAAAGCCATGTGAAATCGCTTCACCTGTTATTGGTTCTAATAGTGAATCTGAAGTGCAAATTGTCTATCGAGCATCCGGAGATAAATATTTATTAGTAGAGTTTGGACCTTTAATTTTAGATATAGAATTACGTTTTAGAGTGCATGCATTAATGCTGAGTATGCAAGAAAATTCTATAGCGGGTGTATTGGAGTTAACGCCCGGAATACGTTCATTACAAGTGCACTACAATAGCCAAAAAATCACACTTAATGATTTAATCGAAAAAATAGATGTTGCTATATCTGCCTTAAAAAATATTGATGAATTGGAGCTTCCAGCACGTATTGTTCACATACCTTTAAGCTGGAATGATGATGCATGCCAGCAGGCAATTGATAAATATATGCAGTCTGTGCGTAAAGATGCACCCTGGTGTCCAAGTAATATTGAATTTATACGACGTATAAATGGCTTGGATAATATTCAGCAGGTAAAAGAAATTGTATTCGAAGCAAATTATTTAGTAATGGGTCTGGGCGATGTGTATCTGGGAGCGCCAGTTGCAACGCCAATAGATCCACGGCACCGATTGGTAACTACGAAATATAATCCAGCACGTACATGGACTGCCGAAAACTCTGTGGGTATTGGTGGTTCGTATATGTGTGTATATGGCATGGAAGGTCCTGGTGGCTATCAGTTTGTTGGTCGTACATTGCAAATGTGGAATCGTTATCATCAGACAAAAGAATTCACACAGCCATGGCTATTACGATTTTTTGATCAGATTAAGTTTTATGAAGTCAGTTCGGCTGAGTTGAAAACAATTCGTAAAGATTTTCCGAAAGGTAGATATGGCATTCAAATTGAAGAAACAAAATTTAGTTTAAAAGAATATTTGAAATCTTTAGATAATAATTCTACTGAGATACAGAAATTTACAGATAAACGTGAAAAATCATTTAATGAGGAATTGCAGCGTTGGATTGAATCAGGACAAATTAATTTTGAATCTGATCAAGATCTAGCAAAAGATGCAGGTGATGAAGCTGCATTACCGGATAATTGTGTTGCAATAGAAAGCCCGGTTGCGGGTAGTGTTTGGAAAATGTTAGTTAAGCCGGGTGACGTAATTAAGGAAGATCAGTCATTGGCGATTCTTGAATCGATGAAAATGGAAATAGACATCGTTGCACCACATGCCGGCATAGTCTATGCCGTTAGTCGAGATGAGGGTCAGCAAATAAACGCAGGTCAGCCATTGTTAATTCTACAAGAGAAATAAATTAAAGAGATTGAATATGAATTTAACCTTAAGCTACTTGCGTCAGGCATATAAAGAAAAAACCTTAACACCATTGCAGTTAATTGAAAATATCAGGCTGCGAAGTGAAGAGTGTACAGATCATAATATATGGATTAGGCAATTAACAATTGATGAAATCAATCCTTATTTAAAAAATTTAGAAAACCATTCCGTTGATGACTTGCCACTCTATGGAATTCCATTTGCAATTAAGGACAATATTGATCTTGCAGGTATTCCAACGACAGCTGCCTGTTCGGCTTTTGAATATATTCCGGAAAAATCCGCATTTGTAGTTGAGCAGCTTATTAAGGCGGGTGCGATTCCTATAGGCAAAACTAATATGGATCAGTTTGCTACAGGCCTGGTGGGTACACGCTCACCAGAACCATGGGGAGTATGTAAAAATTCATTTAATGAAAAATATATATCAGGTGGTTCGAGTTCAGGGTCTGCTGTGTCTGTCGCATTAGGCCTGGTTAGTTTTTCATTAGGTACAGATACCGCCGGATCGGGCAGAGTACCAGCCGCTTTTAATAATCTTGTCGGTTTAAAACCCTCTAAAGGCTTATTAAGTATGAGTGGAGTTGTACCTGCTTGCCGTAGTCTGGATTGCGTGAATATATTTGCCTTAACAACAGATGATGTTAATACGGTATTCGAACAAGCCGCTACTTATGATGAAAATGATCAATATGCTAGAGAAAATCCCTTCGAGAATAATCTACGTCATTATGGATTGCCTAATGAAGGTTTTACATTTGCTGTACCCAAAGCAGAACAGCTAGCCTTTTTTGACAATAATTCAGCGCAGGTATTGTTTGAAAAAAGTGTGGAACAGATGCAGGCATTGGGTGGTATTAAGCAAGAAATAGATTTTACTTTGTTTCTACAGGCAGCAAAATTACTTTATGAGGGCCCCTGGGTAGCAGAGCGTTACGTCGCCATTGAAGATATTATTAAACAAAAGCCAGATGAATTATTGCCTGTAATAAAAACAATTGTTAGTAGTGCAGAAGATAAAACGGCTATGGATGTATTTAAAGCAGAATATCAAATGCAGGTATATCGTAAACAGGCAAAGAGAGTTCTCGATGGGTTTGATTTCTTATTAACGCCAACTGCAGGTACTATTTATACTATTGATGAGGTGAATGCAGACCCCATAGCTAAAAATAGTAATTTGGGTTATTACACAAACTATATGAATTTACTGGATTGTGCATGTGTCGCGGTTCCCGGTGGCTTTTTAGACAATGGCTTACCCTGGGGTATTAGCCTGGTTAGTACTGCAATGAGTGATAGAAAATTACTTTCTTATGCGAACAAATGGCAACAGCAATTGAAATTAAAGCCAAGGAACATAAGTATTGATTTACCTGAAACGCTGGCATCTGAAATAGTTGTTACAAACTCTATCCCGGTAATTGTGTGCGGCGCACATCTGGATGGGTTGCCCTTAAACTGGCAGTTAAGAGAGCGCGGTGCGGTACTTGAAGATGTAACCACAACAGCAGCTACCTATAAGATGTATGTTATAGAAGGTGCTTTACCGAGGCCAGGCCTAGTTCGTGACGATCAAGGTGGTTTTGCTATTAATATTGAGATCTGGCAAGTGCCCAGGGCTGAATTCGGTAGCTTTGTAGCTGGAATACCAGCTCCATTAGGTATAGGCAAGGTAGAGACAAGTGATGGACGATGGTTGCCAGGCTTTATCTGTGAAGGCTATGCGGTGAAAGATGCAAAAGATATTACGCATCTGGGCGGCTGGCGTCAGTATATAGAGTTGAATTGAGCTGGTATAAGCTAAGAACGATTAGCCAGTGAATCGAATAGCAATCTGAAATATAATAGCGCACCTGAATTCACGATACTAAATCAATACTTAGAGAGTACTTATGCCAAGCTCAAAGATTATCTATACCGAGACAGACGAAGCACCAGCCTTAGCCACTTATTCATTTTTGCCTATTGTTCAGGCGTATACAGGTGCAGCAGGTATCGATGTTGAGACCCGTGATATTTCTTTATCGGGCCGCATAATTGCCAATTTCCCGGATAATCTAACAGCAGATCAAAAAATTTCTGATGCGCTGGCTGAGCTTGGCGAGTTAGCAAAAACACCGCAAGCTAACATTATTAAGCTGCCTAATATCAGTGCATCTATTCCACAGCTGACGGCGGCAATCGCTGAATTACAGTCAAAAGGCTATGACATACCTGATTATCCCGCAGAGCCTCAAAATGATGAAGAATTGGCGATAAAATTACGTTATGCGAAAGTCTTAGGTAGTGCGGTAAATCCGGTACTGCGCGAAGGCAATTCAGATCGTCGAGTGGCTGGTCCAGTAAAGGAATATGCTAAAAAACATCCGCATTCAATGGGTGAATGGTCTGCTGATTCAAAGTCACATGTTGCTTCAATGGAAGATGGTGATTTTTACTCAAGCGAACAATCGGCGATTATTAAAACTGCTGGCGATGTAAAAATCACATTTACTGCCGCTGATGGTTCTATCGCCATACTCAAAGAAAAAACACCAGTAATTGAAGCAGAAGTGATTGATGCGTCTGTAATGAGTAAAAGCAAACTATGTGCTTTTTTTGAACAGCAGATGCAGGAAGCAAAAGAAGAGGGAGTTCTACTTTCTCTACATTTAAAAGCTACCATGATGAAAGTCTCTGACCCAATTATGTTTGGTCATGCAGTGAATGTTTATTACAAAGATGTGTTTGAAAAACATGCAGAGATATTTGAAAAGCTTAGCATAGATACACGCAATGGTTTAGGTGATGTGTACGCAAAAATTTCAAGCTTACCTGAGGATCAGGCAAAAGAAATTGAAAATGATATTTTAGCGGTTTATAAATCGCGTCCAGAATTAGCGATGGTTAATTCAGATAGAGGAATTACAAACTTGCATGTACCCAGTGATGTAATTATCGATGCATCTATGCCAGCGGCATTGCGTTCATCTGGCATGATGTGGGGCACAGATGGCAAACTGCATGATACTAAGGCGATGATTCCAGATCGCTGCTATGCAACAATTTATCAGGAAGTGTTTGATTTCTGTAAAGAGCATGGCGCATTTGATGTAACAACAATGGGTAGCGTCAGTAACGTCGGCTTAATGGCACAAAAAGCAGAAGAGTATGGTTCACATGATAAAACATTTGAAATGTCAGCTAATGGCATAGTTCAGGTAACTAATGATGCAGGTGATGTTTTACTTGAACACAAAGTAGAGAAAGGCGATATCTGGCGCATGTGTCAGACAAAAGATTTGCCGATTCGTGATTGGGTTAAGTTGGCCGTTAATCGTGCAAAAGTAACGGGTCAGCCAGCGGTGTTTTGGTTAGATGAAAACCGTGCGCATGATGCTAATTTAATTTCAAAAGTTGAAATGTATTTAAAAGATCATGATACAACGGGCTTAAGCATCCAGGTGCTTGCACCTGTAGATGCAATACGTTATTCGTTGCAGCGTGTAAAAGATGGTGAAGATACCATTTCTGTAACCGGTAATGTATTGCGTGACTACTTAACTGATTTATTCCCTATTTTAGAATTAGGCACCAGTGCAAAAATGTTGTCGATTGTTCCTTTGTTGGCAGGCGGCGGACTTTTTGAAACGGGTGCGGGTGGTTCGGCGCCAAAGCATGTTGATCAATTAGTTAATGATAATCATCTACGCTGGGATTCGCTGGGTGAATTTTTAGCGCTCGCTGTATCAATAGAAGACATGGCACAAAAAACAGATAATAAAAAAGCACAAGTATTGGCTGATGCTTTAGATAAAGCGAATTCAATGTTTTTAAATGCTAATAAGTCACCATCTCGTAAAGTAGGTGAATTAGATACCCGTGGTAGTCATTTTTATCTTGCCATGTACTGGGCACAATCGCTTGCGCAGCAAACAGAGGATAAAGAGTTACAAGAAAAATTCACACCTATAGCACAACAGCTTACAGATAATGAAACAAAAATTGTTGATGAGCTGAATTCGGTACAGGGTAATGCTATGGATATTGGCGGGTACTTTAAACCAAATCTAGAATTTGTTTCTAAAATAATGCGCCCTAGCAATACTTTAAACTCTGTGATTGATTCTATATAAGTTGTATTAGCTCAAACGCAATATGACACACAACAAGATGGTTTTGAACTTGATCTGTCATTTAGCCCAAAGATAAATCTCTTATCAATTAGAATAAGACTCTTAAGCATTGACTCTAATCCTAAATATAATCACGTAGGCCGGATCAAGCGAAGCGGATCCGGATTTTTTGACTTCGCACTGGTGGATCCGCCTTGCTTGATCCACCCTACTTTGATCTGCTCCACTTTTTCTATGTCGGCTTTGCGGGGAAGTGGAATTTAAAGCCATAATTCAGAGCGTTTTGTTTTATCTAAATTAACTCTCAGTTGTCAGAACATATTGAATCACTAAACAGATGCTCCTAAAATCTTTAATATTTTTTTAATGTTTTTTTAAGATTACATCAGCCTATCTAATGAACGATATGAAATAGCTTCGCTTAAATGTTGGATTTCAATATCTAAAGAATTGTCTAAATCGGCAATCGTTCGGCTCATACGTAAAATTCTATGATAAGCGCGGGCCGATAAATTTAGCTTTTCCATTGCGTTATCAAGTAAATTTATTGCCTCTCTATTTAATTGGCAGTGTGTTTCTGTTTCACGGCTTGTTAATAAGGCATTGCTTTTGCCGCAGCGTTGCATTTGTTTTTCGTAAGCATTATTTATTCTATTTTTAACTTCAATATTGGTTTCATTTTTTTCTGTTGTATTGGATAAAGTTTGTCGATCGACACTGGGTACTTCAATATGAATATCTATTCTATCAAGTAATGGTGCAGAAATTCTTGAACGATGTTTTCGTTGTTGTTCTATGCTGCATTGGCAAAGGTTTTTTCCGTCACAACTATAGCCCTGCGGGCACGGATTCATTGCAGCTATTAATTGGAAGTTTGCAGGGAAATCGGCTTGTCTGGCTGCGCGTGAAATAGTAATTCTTCCACTTTCTAGAGGCTCGCGCAAAACATCAAGTGTATGCCGATCAAACTCAGTTAACTCATCAAGAAACAAAACGCCATTGTGCGCCAATGAAATTTCTCCAGGCTTTGGAATTGACCCGCCACCGACTAATGCGACACCCGAAGCAGTATGGTGCGGAGCACGAAATGGGCGCTGCATCCAGTCAGATAAATCAAATCCCTGATGGCTAATGGAACAGATGGCAGCGCTCTCTATTGCCTGCTGTTCGGTTAGTGGTGGAAGTAGTGATGCTAAGCGTGATGCCAGCATAGTTTTACCAGTGCCGGGAGGGCCAATCATTAACATGTTATGGTTTCCGGCGGCGGCAATTTCCAATGCGCGTTTTGCTCGATGCTGTCCCTTAACATCGCTTATATCTAAAGAATTGTGTGCTTTCTGCGGAATATTAATCTTGGGGCGTATTAGCTGGTGTTGCTGATGGAAAAATTTACACACATCAAGAAGATTATCGGCTTGCAGGATATCCGCTTGATGAATAAGTGCGCCGTGTTGTGCGCAGCTAGCGGGAAGAATAAGAGTACGCTGTTGTAATTTAGACCCTATCGCGATTGGTAATGTCCCTGTGACAGAGCGCAAGGCACCGCTTAAAGCGAGTTCACCGTGAAACTCATATTGTTGAAGAGACTCATCAGGAATTTGTCTGGAAGCGGCAAGAATACCAATAGCGATGGGTAGGTCATATCTTCCACCATCTTTCGGTAAATCTGCGGGAGCCAGGTTGACGGTGATTTTTCGTGCGGGAAACTCAAAGCCGGAATTTATAATTGCAGCACGAACACGATCTTTGCTTTCGCGTACGGCGGCTTCAGGCAGGCCTACGATGGCAAGCGCAGGCAAGCCATTGGATATATGTACTTCCACGCAAACCGGAATAGGTGTAACGCCATTAAGTGCATGGGTGTTGATAGTCGCCAGCGAGTTGACTTGAGACATGGAATCCTTTCCTTTGCAAAATAGTTTAAGTCCTTTTTTCTAGTTCTGCTAATTGCTCTTCTAATTGTTGGAGTTTTAACTGAGTGCGTTCAAGTAATGCAGTCTGCACGTCAAATTCTTCACGGCTAACCAGGTTCATTTGTTGTAGGCCAGATTCAAGTGTAGCTCTGATGTTGCTATTTACATCATCTTTAAGCGTTTTTACGCTATCGGGAATAACCGATGTTAATTTATCGGCCAGGCCATTGAGGTTTTGAATATCTATCATGATCGCTCCAGTTCGGCACCTGTAAAGTGTACCGTATTTTTGCCGCACCTGCTTTGTGCAGTTAAGCGCTCTAATTTGGTGCGCAATAGTTGCCGGCGTTCAAATTTGGTGCGGAGAAGACGATAAATCTGCTTGCAGATATGCTTGTATTTGATTAAGTCATTGTTTTTATTTGTTTAATTTCAATTGGCACGTCTGCTGCAATATGAGCGGTAGAGTATTTTTTAATATTTTACTAAAAAACAAATATAGGAACTAAGGCATGAAAAAACTAAACGTATTAGCGCTTAGCGCAGCGATTGCAGCAGCTAGTTTAACTACTACAGGTACAGCTCTAGCTGGCGTAACAGCTAATGTTGGCGCAGCATCTAACTATTTATGGCGTGGTACTTCATTGAGCAATGAAGGCGCAGCAGTTTCGGGTGGTGTTGATTACTCACATGATGCTGGTGCTTACGCTGGTATTTGGGTGTCAAGTGAAGGTTTAGCAGGCGCTACAGGTGAAACAGACCTATATGTTGGTTTCGCAGGTGAAGCTGAAGGGATTTCATATGACGTAGGTTATATTGAATATATGTACACACAGATTGATCCATCAGTTGATTTCTCTGAAATTTATTTTTCAGTGGGTTATGAGTTTGCTGAGTTTTTCTATGCAAATTCAAGTGATGTAGTGATTGGTACTGGTGAAGGTTCTGACTACATGGCTTTAACTTTGTCATACGATAAGTTTTCATTCACATACGGTGACTACGGCTTTGATGACTCAAGCAATGATTATGCTCACTATGATCTGGGCGTTGCACTAACAGATGAGTTAAGCCTGACTTACTCTAAAAATGATGTAGACGGCGCTGAAGGCGATGGTCGTTTTGTTGTTTCTTACGGTCTGGAATTTGACGTTAAGTAATACGAATTTATAAGAGCGGCTATTGTAGTCGCTCTATTAGGAGCATAACTATGAAATTAGTATCTGCAATTATTAAACCTTTCAAGCTGGATGATGTGCGTGAAGCATTATCAGAAATAGGCGTGCAGGGTATTACGGTGACAGAAGTTAAAGGCTTTGGTCGTCAAAAGGGACACACCGAGTTATATCGTGGTGCGGAATACGTGGTTGATTTTCTACCTAAGGTAAAACTTGAAGTAGCGGTTGATGATGACATTGTTGAGCAGGTTATCGAAACTGTTCGTAACGCAGCGAATACGGGCAAAATTGGTGATGGCAAGATCTTTGTTTTCCCTGTTGAGCAAGTAATTCGTATTAGAACCGGCGAAAGCGGTTCTGAAGCGCTTTAAATAGAGAGGGTATATCTGTGGAAAATCAAATTTTCGAACTCCAGTATGCAATGGACACCTTTTACTTTTTGGTGTGCGGTGCATTAGTAATGTGGATGGCGGCTGGCTTCTCAATGTTAGAAGCGGGTTTGGTCCGTGCAAAAAACACAACAGAAATATTAACTAAGAACGTTGCTCTATTCGCGATCTCTTGCATCATGTACATGGTGTGTGGATATGAATTGATGTATGGCGGTGGTTACTTCCTTGCAGGTATTGCAGGTGGTGAAACATTAGTCGCTGATGCATTAGCATCTTCTGCCGAAGAAGGTTTTAATGGTGGTTCTGTTTATGCGGGCGCATCTGACTTCTTCTTCCAGGTAGTATTTGTTGCAACTGCAATGTCTATTGTTTCTGGTGCGGTTGCTGAGCGTATGAAGCTTTGGGCTTTCCTTGCATTTGCAGTCGTGATGACGGGTTTCATTTACCCAATGGAAGGTGCATGGACCTGGAACGGTGCGGATGTATTTGGCATGTATAACCTGGGTGATCTTGGTTTCTCTGACTTCGCAGGCTCAGGTATTGTTCACATGGCCGGTGCAGCAGCTGCATTAGCAGGTGTTTTATTGCTAGGTGCTCGTAAGGGTAAATACGGAGCAAACGGTCAGGTTAATCCTATTCCGGGTGCAAACTTGCCGATGGCGACACTGGGTACATTCATTTTATGGATGGGCTGGTTCGGTTTCAACGGTGGTTCTGTTCTTAAGCTTGGTGACATCGCAAGTGCCAACTCAGTTGCAATGGTGTTCTTGAACACAAATGCAGCAGCAGCTGGTGGCGCAATGGCCGCTCTTATTACTGCTCGCTTACTGTTTGGTAAAGCTGACTTAACCATGCTGTTAAACGGTGCATTAGCAGGCCTGGTTGCAATTACTGCGGAACCTTCTACGCCTACAGCACTCCAAGCAACTATGTTTGGTGCGATTGGTGGTGTTCTGGTGGTATTCAGTATCGTTGCATTAGATAAGATGAAGATCGATGATCCCGTTGGTGCTATTTCAGTACACGGTACATGTGGTCTATTAGGTTTATTGTTAGTACCGGTTACTAACAGCGGTGTGAGCTTCTCTGGTCAGTTGATCGGCGCAGCAACAATTTTCACCTGGGTGTTCGTTGTGAGCTTCATTGTATGGTTTGCACTTAAAGCTATCATGGGAATACGTGTAAGCGAAGAGGACGAATACGAAGGTATGGATCTTGTAGACTGTGGTATGGAAGCATACCCAGAATTTACAACGAAGTAATACTTAGTTGTAAATGCCAGTAGATTAGACTCCTGCTGGTTGTGGTTGAGGCCGATGCATTGCATCGGCCTTTTTTGTGGCTGCCTTATATGAGATGAATGAAAAAAATATTTCTGCTATGGTGATAGCGCCATATGTAATGACTTATTAAAGAGAGGTGCCGCCATGGAGAGAATTTTGACATTAATGTTATTCATTGGGGTAGCCCCAATAGCAGATGCGGAAATATATAAATGGGTAGATGAGCAGGGAAGTGTGCATTATGGCGATAAAGAAATAACCAATTCAAAAGCACTAGATTTAGACACGAGTAAAAAAGGTCATATTAATACTGGTGCATCCAGGGAAGAAAAGCGTAGAAATTTACTGGACGCGATGCAGGAAGATAAAGAAAGAGAGAAGACGGAGCAGAAGAAGAATCGAGATAAAAAAAAGAAGCATGATCGATCATGTGTTGTAGCAAAACACCGGCTTTCGCAATTTGAGCGTGCTAGTTATTTGTATGATTTAGATAAAGATGGAAATAAAGTAATAACGTCTAATGAAGATAGAGACAAAAGAACATCGCAACTAAGAAAGAAAATACAAAAGCATTGTAAGTAAAAATAATTAAACTATTTTTTGGAACTTAGTATCTTCTTTAGCGGAAGGTCTACTGAATAGTGAGTCATGTTTATAGACTTTAGATAATCCGCTTTTTAATTCATCGGCAAATATAAAAGCATCTTTTTCCAGTTTTTTGATGCCGTTTCTATTTACAAATACTAGTGAACCGGTGTTGATGTTTATTACAGATAAACGTAAGCGTCTTGCTGGCGTGTCTTCATTAATATAAATTTCACACCATATTCCAGGTTTTATATTGGCAGGCAGTTTAGCCAGCTTGTCCAGAATATTGTTTTTTTCAGCACTTGAAAAATTCGAGTTTTTAGCGGCGCTAAGTTGTTGATTATAGTATGCAATTAAAGCCTTTAGTGCAGGTTCTACCTTTACCTCGGTATGGTAAAGCAGAAGGCTGTTATTATTGCTGCGCGCTATCGATAAAAAGTTATCTTTTAATTGATGAAATTGCTCTATGTTCTCAATAGGTTGAATAGAATCAATTAAATCAATATACATGCGAATGGCATTGTTCCATTGAGGAGTATGACTACCATGTACTTTGATAATATGCAGTAATGCGCTAGGCCAGAGTTTTAGAACTATAGCCTGGCAGCTCTTTGGGATATTTTTATCCTTTAGGCAAAGCTTTATTTTATTGCTTAAAATTTCTCTTAAATGACTGCTCATAACTTCTTGTGCCGTGTTTGGTTTAAGAAGGTATCCTTACCGACTGTTTGGTAGTGAGAAAAATAAAGGCTAATTTTTACCTGATAAAGAACTTATAACAACTCCAAGAGCATGGTCAAAGGCTGAGTGATCTGCCAGGAATGAAGATTTATTAGTATTAACTTCTTCATTGAAGATAGCGGCATCTTTCTCTATAACTTTTACGCCAACACGATCTACAAACACCAGCTTTGCTTCTTCCATAACTATGACAGATAGTTTCGCTCTACGCGCGGGGCTATCATCGCCATTGAATACTTTAAACCAAACACCAGGGCGTATATCTGATGCAAGACCCGCAATTTTTTCACGGGCAATTTTCGCCTGTTCCTCAAGAGGATTTATTTCGTCCTCAATATCAATTGAGGGGTCTTCCATCTCATCTAATTCAATATCGGCACTGACTGACGAAAAGTAGGTTTCATCTTCAGCAGAGATGGCTGGGTTAAATTTGCTGGTGCTTAATGCGTTATCAATAATGTTGTAAACATTGTTGATTTCCATTTCAACTTCTACAGGGTTTTGTTTTGTGTCTAGAAGACTGTTTTGGATATAGTCAATAGTCTCATCTTTCTCATGTTCTACTATGTAGTAGGCTTGTGCAGATTCGATGGGTTGTAATAAGTGTATTAGTTGTTTAATTGATGCAGATGCTTTGCGCCATTCATCGCTGTCTTTACCGAATTTAATATAACGGTGAAACATGAGTGTTGACCAGTTTCTTAATATTAATTTTTGTGCAGGTTTGGCGAGTGTCTTATTTTTTACATGATGCTGTAGTTCCGTTAAAACCATTTCTCTTGCATGAGCTTGTAAAACTGATTTTTGAGTTTGCCTTTCAGTTTGTGCTGCTTTATTAAGCTCTTTATCTTCAATTATCTCAAGAGCATCTACGGTGCTTTCGAAACTGCTTATATCAATATCAAAATCGTTTAAAATATTGTCGATGACAGCTTCTAGTTCAGTAAATAATTCATCTTCTTGAGATAGTATTCCCCGGCCTAAATGTGCAATTATATTGAGTGTGGTTTTGCAAGGGTGGTCATTAGATGTTATGAAGTTTTCATCTAGCATAGCAACTTTAATAACAGGTATTTGTAAGCGCAATAAAAGATTAGTAACTAGCTTAGGGATACTGTCGTCATCGATAATCGCATTGAAGAGCATTTCAATTAGATCAATGGTTTTTTCATCTACCTGACTAACTTGTTTAGTAATGGCGCCACCAGACTGTGCGCTAATATTTGTTAGTAATGCCTGTTTGAGTTCGCCAATAGAGGTCTGGTTGTTGACGTGTGTGTACGATGTTTTATGTTGCAGATTGGAGAGTGCTTTCATTACGTCGCGACGGTCGTAATATTGAGAGCCCTGAGTGCCACGCTTAGGATTAGTAGTGGTGAAAGATGATGGAATACCCGGGCCGGAGGCGGTTAGTTCGCCTTGAATAAATTGACTGGCAACTCTATTTATTTCCTGCTGTATGTTACCTGGCGAATGTGTGCCTGTTGGTGAGTTGTTGAAAGCGGCGTGTCCGCCATGCCCATTATTGTTTGATGCCTGGTAGCTGGATGATAGAGCAGGATCACACATTGGGTTTTCACTGTAGATACCTTCATTAAGTGAAGTGGATGCTGAAAAATTTCGTGCTTTGTCTTCAGTTCTTCTTTCTTTTGTATTTGCAGGTTTTATTTGTGGCAGTATTCCCAGGTCGATAAATATCTGGTTTAGCTTTTCGTATAATGGCGCAAGATTAAGAATTACTTCTTGATCAAATAACTTATATAAAATTAATTTATTATTTGTTGAAAGCTCTATGTCTGCAAGAGTGTTTTTGAATGATTCGCAAATATTTTTAGGTGTAAGGGCATCTTTGGGAAAAACATTGTTTATTTTTAAAGATAAAAACTCAATGCGTGCCTCTAAATGATTAACCGACTCCCCGTATAAATTCATCGCTTTTGAGTGCATGGCAGACACAGCAACCAATTCTTCCATTTCGCTTTGATCAACAAGGCTCAGTTCATCCTCGTCAAATACGTTTTTCTGTTTTTTTTGTGAGGGCTGTAAGTAAGTTTTTATATTGTCTGCAAAGTTATGCGCTACATTCGTGCGTTCTGTACGCAGCATGCGCATAGTGTCGAAATACTGGGTTTGCTCTTCGTTGGAGTCAGCGTTTTCCGCTAATTGGAATAGCATGTCGTCTGCACCGTCGAACATATGTCCAACCAGTTCGGATAGCTCGTCGTTCAGGCAGTCTTCAATTTTTTTGGCAAGTCGCTTTAGCTGCGTGTCGTTTTTATTCGGTTCGCTGCTGAACTTATGAATTATTGCGCTCATCTGTCTATTCCACAAAAAGCTGATCATTGTGTAATGGCACTAAGTCTGGGTTAACCATGACGAGATAAGCCGAAGCTTTTGCGTTAGTGCGCATCTCTAGTATTGCGGGCGTAGCTTGGGGGAGAACTAGTGCCTGCAGATGCTTTTGACATTTGAGTGTGAGGCGAGGTTTTAATCACTCTCATACAGTTGATAATTTAGCTGTTTTTCTGAATCGGCATAGTGAGCTAGTTCACAAAAAAGTGGTTTTTCATCAGGTGTGTAGCTGATAAATAGCCATGCTTTAAGTAACTATAGCTAACTTAGCAGCGGCTTAAAGGCTAAGCCGACATTAGCTTACGCAAAGATGATAAACGGCGTGTTCAGCTATGCCCTGCTTATATTTTGGGGCAGATGATATCGAGGACTTCTGCAGCGTGTTCCCATGCCTTATCCATCACTTCAGGCAGGATATTGAGATCAAGCCCTGTAATCTCCAGTGTTTTAGGTTCGAAGGAAGGATAGTCATCCAAAAGGTGCTCATCAATTTCTACATCCGGGTCAATTGCGTTAACGATACAGTTGGCGATGTGTACAATTGAAGTTTCTATACGGAAGTCTTTGGCGCTAAGCGGAGTATGGTGATATGCAATGACTTCTTTCAGGGTGTCAGAGAGCTTCCACGCATCTATTAATGCGGCACCTACGTCACCATGGGTAAAGCCAATAATTTCTTTTTCTGCTTTGTAAAGCTGGCCATCGGTATCGGCGGCTTTAAGCAATACCTGCTGTGAAAGTTCTGGTTCTTTGAAATATAAAACAAGCTTGCCAATATCGTGCAGCATGCCCGCTACGAACAGACGTTCACCATGAAGAATATTGCAGTATTTGGATAGTAGGCGGGCAACGATGCCAGTGTGTACACTATGACGCCAGAACAAATCAATATCGACTAACTGGTTGGGTATGCGTTTAAATGTATCGACTGCAGATGTTGCTAATACAAGGTTGCGCAGGTCGTCTTCGCCAATAACAGAAACTGCACGACTAACAAGTTCTACCTGACTTGCCAAAGAGTAATAGGCGCTGTTTACTATGCGTAAAATTCTGGCGGTAAGTGCGGGGTCATGGCCAATGATATCGCCGAGTTGCTTGGCGTTATGATTCTCGTCTTCTAGCGCTTGAGAAACCCGAATATATATTTCAGGTAGAGAGATAAGTTTAACGACGCCTTTGACGAGGTCTTCAGCTTTGTTAGCCATTATTGATCCTATTATTTTGTGCTTTTATTGTATTAATTGACCCGTTTGGGTGAATAATGAACCATATAGACCCAATTTTCTAGGAAAAACTTATCAAAAACCAAGGCTTAGTTAATATTTGATTAATAAGGATTAAGAGACGTTATAGCGGGTTTCTGGTTTTATTGATTGCGCATAAAGTCAGCGGTTTTGTAGAAAGCAGCATAGAGCTCTTTTATGAGTTCTTTATCTATATGCATATCCTGCATTGCCTGTGAAATACACGTCATCCACTGATCTCGCTCCAGTTCGCCAATAGAGAATGGCATATGACGTTGACGCAGTCTGGGGTGACCAAATTTTTCGATATACAGAGACGGTCCGCCCAACCAGCCGGATAAAAACATAAACAGTTTGTCGCGTGCATCACTTAAATCAACCGCATGTATTGCGCGTAATTCATGGGTATCAGGGCGAGAATCCATCAGGTCATAAAATCGATCAACCAGCTCACGCACCGATTTTTCGCCACCGAGGCGTTCATAATGTGTGTTTTCCATGAGAATCCGATAAATAAAGCCATTTTGGGACATTCTACACTAATCATTGTTCACTAATATGCTGTATAATCTGCGACCCAATTTGATTGGCCGGTGTGACTGGCCCTATTTGCGCCAGGAGCACAAAGCAGACATGAAATTACGTAACATTGCCATTATTGCGCACGTCGACCACGGCAAAACGACATTAGTAGACGAGCTTCTGAAGCAGTCGGGTACAGTTGATAACACTCGTGGGGATATGGACACCTGTGTGATGGACTCAAATGATCAGGAGAAAGAGCGTGGTATTACCATCCTTTCTAAAAACACCGCGATCAAATATAAAGACTACCGCATCAATATCGTAGATACACCGGGTCACGCCGACTTTGGCGGTGAAGTAGAGCGTGTACTTTCTATGGTTGATTCAGTTTTATTACTGGTTGATGCTCAAGAAGGCCCTATGCCTCAAACGCGTTTTGTAACGCAAAAAGCTTTCAATATGGGCTTTAAGCCAATTGTTGTAATCAACAAGGTTGATAAGCCAGCGGCACGCGTTGACTGGGCATTAGATCAGACATTTGAATTATTTGATCAGTTAGGTGCAACAGACGAACAGTTAGACTTCCCGGTTATTTATGCATCAGGCCTTGGCGGTTTTGCAAGCATGGATGATTCGGTTCGCGAAGGCGATATGATCCCTTTACTGGATGCGATTCTAGAGTTTGTGCCAGCGCCAGACGTTGATGTGGATGCACCTGCACAGATGCAGGTAAGTTCACTAGATTACAACTCGTATGTAGGTGTAATCGGTATAGGCCGTATCAAGCAAGGTAAAATTAAGCGTGGCCAGCAACTGTCTTTAATTGATAGCGAAGGAAAAATTCGTAATAACGTTAGAATGCAGCAAATTCTTGGTTTCCACGGTTTAGAGCGTGTAGAAGTTGAAGAGGCGCAGGCTGGCGATATTATCTGTTTCAGTGGTATCGATAAATTAAATATTTCAGATACGCTGTGTGATCCTGAAAACGTAGTAGCGATGACACCACTGTCAGTTGATGAGCCAACCTTGAGCATGACGTTCCAGGTAAATAACGGCCCGTTATCTGGCCAGGATGGTAAGTATGTTACTTCGCGTAATATCTCGGATCGTTTAGATCAAGAGCTTATTCATAACGTGGCATTACGCGTTGAACCAGGTGAGACGGGTGATAAGTTCCGCGTTTCAGGTCGTGGTGAATTGCACTTGTCAGTATTGATTGAATCAATGCGTCGTGAAGGTTTCGAGCTTTGTGTAGGCCGACCAGAAGTTGTTATTAAAGAAATTGACGGCAAAATGTGTGAGCCGTATGAGAGCTTAACAGTAGACGTGCCAGAAGATGCTCAGGGCGCGGTAATGGAAAAACTAGGTGTCCGTAAAGGCGAGCTGAAAGACATGGTGCCAGACGGACGTGGTCGTGTTCGCCTTGATTACGTTATTCCTACACGTGGCCTAATTGGCTTCCGTACAGAGTTCTTAACGGCTACAGCCGGTAATGGCTTGATGTACAGTAACTTTGATAGTTACGGTCCTAAGCTTGATGTGGTAATTGGTCAACGTAGTAAGGGTGTGATGATTGCAAACGGCCCAGGTAAGGCTGTGAGTTTCTCAATCTTTGGCTTGCAGGAACGTGGAAAAATGTTCGTTTCACACGGTGATGAAGTATACGAAGGTATGATTGTTGGTATACATGCACGTGATAATGATTTAGTGGTTAACTGTATTAAAGGTAAGCAGTTAACTAACGTACGTGCTTCAGGTACTGATGAAGCATTAACGCTAGTTAAACCGATTGATTTAACCTTAGAACAGGCGTTGGAATTCATTGATGATGATGAGCTGGTAGAAGTAACGCCTAACTTTATTCGTTGTCGCAAAAAGTACTTAACCGAAAACGAGCGTAAACGTTTAAGCCGTGGAGCTAAGAAATAACTAATTAGTAATTGTCTATTTTTAGCGCTAACGCCACCGTTACCAATGTAACGGTGGCGTTTTTGTTTCTGAGTGGACATAAAGTGATGCTAACGTTTTGTTTTTAATAGTCTAAACTCGTATAAATTAAAGTATTGCTGAGAAAAATATTAAGTATCAGCGTAATAAAAAACAGGTGTAGGCACTAGTGTCAGAAAATATAAGTGAAAATCAAATATTAGTAGTCGATGATTCCCGCGTGATTCGCCGTGCTGCGGTAAAAATTCTACAAAAAGAATTTGATGTCGTTGAAGCTGAAGATGGTCAGCAGGCCTGGGATGAGTTACAGAAAAATCCAAGAATATCAGCAGTCTTCAGTGATCTTGGTATGCCTAATATGGATGGTTTTCAGTTATTGGAAACCATTCGCAGTGCGCGTGACGAAGCACTGGCAAAAATTCCGCTCATCATCATTACGGGTGCCGAAGAGACGGATGGTACAAAAGAAAAAGTCTTGGCAATGGGGGCGACAGACTTCATCACTAAACCATTCGATTCTGTTTCTTTAAAATCCCGGGCATCGGCATATATCAATTATAGAAAAGAAGTTCAATCATTAGAAAAACGAATAGCATTAGATAAGTTAACAGGCTTGTGTGTTGAGTCGTCATTTAAACAACAGGCAGATCAAATAGTTGCCTATGCTAAGCGGCACTGTACAGAAGTAAGTATTGTCTACTTTGATATTGAGCGGTTTTCAGAGATTTTTGTAAAACATGGAAAGAGTGTTGCGGGACAAATAATTGCTAAAGTGGCTTCGTTAATAAATGAAGGGAAAAGAACAGAGGATATAGCCGCTAGATTAGGTGTGTCGAAGTTTGCTTTGATGTTGCCGTCATCGGATCTGCAGGGTGCAGAAATAGTTATTAGCAGGATTTGCCAGCGCGTTTCACGCTTAAAACTAAAGCTGGGTAACGAAGAGTTTAAAATACAATTCAATTCAGGAATAACATCTACAGCCCTGGATAATGAAATTGAAGCTGAAGATTTATTTAAGCAGGCAGAAAGCGCATTGAAAACAGCCATCGATGATGGTGGCGGTAAAATTATTTGCTATCAAACGGGCAAGGATATCAATCAAAGCCTCGCAGAAAAACAATCATACCAGGATGCGGATATCAACATCGATGAAATACTGAAGTGGATGTCTAATCAGTGTTCTGATATCAATAATGAGCAGTTAGAAGCTGCAATGCGTAAGGTGTTGCCACTGATTGCCGCTGCAGATAGTCGTTTAAAGCTTGGTTTGAGCAAGGTTTTACTGCATCTTAAAAAACGTTTATACGAGTAAAGCTTTAAGTCAATCAGTTCTGTAAATAGCTTGTCTAATAGTTAAAAACAGAGACCGATTTATAAGGAGAATTTGGCGTTCTTTAGGTACAATATGCCTTTGTTTTATACCAAGGTTTGTTGTTCCATGTTGTCTATCTCTCAGCGTATTTCAGAAGAATTATCCGTACAAGAAAATCAGGTTATTGCCGCCATTGAGTTGCTTGATGAGGGCTCAACTGTTCCTTTTATTTCCCGTTATAGAAAAGAAGTAACTGGCGGATTAGATGACTCTGAATTGCGTCAATTAGAAGATCGTTTGCGTTACCTGCGCGAACTGGATGATCGTCGTAGCGCTATTTTAAAAAGCATTGACGAACAAGAAAAATTAACACCAGAATTAAAAGCATTTATTCTACAGGCGGATACAAAAAATCGACTGGAAGACTTGTACCTCCCCTATAAAGTTAAACGTCGTACAAAAGCCCAGATTGCACGTGAATCAGGCTTAGAGCCATTAGCAAATTCATTATTCGAAGATTCTAATTTGCATCCAGAAAGTGAAGCAGAAAAATATATCGACAGTGAAAAAAATGTTGTTGATATAAAAACAGCTTTGGATGGCGCAAGACAAATCCTCATGGAGCGTTTTTCTGAGGAGGCCGATTTACTACAGAGCCTACGAGATTACTTGTGGAAAAATGGCATTATAGAGTCGAGTGTAATAGAAGGAAAAGAAGTAGAAGGTGAGAAATTCTCGGATTATTTTGAATACCAGGAAGCTGTAATTAAAATCCCATCGCATCGTGCGCTAGCTCTATTTCGTGGGCGAAATGAATCAATTTTGCAAATGAATTTAAAAGTGCCTAATGAAGATGAGTCGGATACTCACCCATGCGAGACAATGATTTCTAGTTTTTATAAATTAGAAAATCAGCATCGTGCGGCGGATAAATGGTTGAAAGATACTGTTCGTTGGGCATGGAAAATTAAAATATTTAGTCATCTTGACGTCGAATTAAAAATGAAACTAAAAGAGGCTGCCGAAGCAGAGGCGATAAATGTATTTGCTTCTAACTTAAATGATTTATTACTAGCCGCACCAGCAGGGCCAAAAACTACGATTGGTTTAGATCCAGGTTTACGGACAGGCGTTAAAGTTGCCGTAGTAAATGAAACAGGTAAGCTGGTGGATTTCGCGACTATTTATCCGCATGTGCCAAAAAATCAATGGGGGCAGTCTATTTCAATTATTGCCGATTTAGCTAAAAAACATAATGCCAGTTTAATTAGTATTGGCAATGGTACTGCGTCACGCGAAACAGATAAGTTGGCGAAAGAGATAATTAAGAAATATCCGGAATTGAATCTCACGTCTCTTGTTGTGTCGGAAGCAGGAGCTTCGGTTTACTCAGCGTCTGAATTGGCGTCAAAAGAATTTCCAGATTTAGATGTAACGATTCGAGGAGCTGTTTCCATTGCGCGTCGTTTACAGGACCCGTTGGCTGAGCTTGTAAAAATAGAACCTAAAGCAATTGGTGTCGGGCAGTATCAGCATGATGTAAGCCAGACAAAATTGGCGCGTCAATTAGATACAGTGATTGAGGATTGTGTAAACGCTGTCGGAGTAGATGTGAATATGGCATCGGTGCCATTGCTGACACAAGTTTCGGGTTTGTCTCAAACGATGGCAGAAAACATCGTGCATTATCGTGATGAACATGGTGCATATGAAAATCGTAAACAGCTATTAAGTGTTCCTCGATTAGGCCCTAAAGCATATGAGCAAGCAGCAGGTTTTTTGCGCGTATCAGATGGAGATAATCCATTAGATGGTTCTGCTGTTCATCCTGAAGCATATCCATTAGTTGAAAAAATAATACAGCAATCAGGAAAAACAATTAAGTCTTTAATGGGTGATACTGGGTTTCTAAAAACGGTTAGTGCTAATGACTTTGTCGATGAAAAATTCGGCTTGCCAACAGTGCAGGATATAATCAGTGAATTAGAAAAGCCTGGTCGTGATCCTCGTCCGGAATTTAAAACAGCAGAATTTAAAGATGGTGTTGAAGAATTAAAAGATTTAAGGCCTGATATGGTCCTGGAAGGTGTAGTCACAAACGTAACTAACTTTGGTGCATTTATAGATATTGGTGTTCATCAGGATGGCCTGGTGCATATCTCTGCACTTTCTAATACTTTTATAAAAGATCCCCGTGAAGTGGTTAAGGCGGGTGATGTGGTAAAAGTAAAAGTAATGGAGGTAGATGTGCAGCGTAAACGTATAGCTTTAAGTATGCGTTTGGGTGATGAAAGTAGGGACATTGAAAAAAATATTCAACGAGATACGAAGAAACGTTCGAATAAATCTGCGCAAAAAAATCAGTCGCAAGCTAATGTTGGAAACTCAGCAATGGCCGATGCTTTATCTCAAGCATTTAAGCGTTAAGTAAAAAATATGCTGGAATTTATTAAACTTGCTATACGTCGAGGGCCTCGAGTTTTATTTGAGGATGCGAGCTTTACTGTTCATCGCGGATATCGTGTTGGTTTAACAGGGGCTAATGGCTGTGGCAAGTCCAGCTTATTTGCATTAATTCTTCAGCAAATTCACAGTGATGCAGGTGATTTTAGTTTGCCGCCTAACACTGTTATTGCGCATGTTGCTCAGGAGACACCAGCTGTTGAACGCAGCGCAATCGATTATGTGCTGGATGGTGATACTGGGTTAAGAAATACGCAGTTGAGGCTTGCCGCAGCAGAAGAAGAAAACAATGGTCTGGTTCAAGCTGAATGCCATAGTCTGCTGGAAGAAATAGATGCTTATACTGCTGAGTCACGTGCAGGAAAATTAATGTTGGGTCTTGGCTTTAAGTCAGAGCAACTTAATAATCCGGTGAATAGCTTTTCTGGTGGTTGGCGGATGCGTTTAAATCTTGCGCAGGCACTTATGTGCCGCTCAGATTTATTATTATTAGATGAACCAACCAACCATCTGGATTTGGATGCGGTGATCTGGCTAGAACAATGGTTGCTTAGTTATCAGGGTACATTGTTACTTATTTCTCATGATCGTGACTTTCTTGATAAGGTTACAAGTCATATTGTTCATATTGAACAACAGAAAATTAAAATGTACACAGGCAATTATAGTGCTTTTGAAAAAATACGTGCTGAGCAATTGGCACTACAGCAATCGCAATATGAAAAACAACAGCGTGAAGTTGAACATATAGAAAGTTTTATACGCCGCTTTAAAGCAAAAGCAAGTAAAGCAAAACAGGCGCAGGGACGAGTAAAAGCATTAGAGAGAATGGAGTTGATATCGGCGGCGCATATTGATTCGCCATTTCATTTCCAGTTTTCTAAACCGGAAAAGTTACCACATCCGTTAATGCGTCTTGATGGGGTGAGTATTGGTTATGGTGATCTGCAAATATTAAATTCAGCGAGTATGAGTTTGTTGCCGGGTGATCGAATTGCATTGCTTGGGCATAATGGCGCTGGTAAATCGACCTTAATAAAATTATTGGCGGGTGAATTAAAACCGCAAAAAGGTGATTTTGAACAATCGTCAGAACTCAATATTGGTTATTTTGCACAGCATCAATTAGAACAACTGGATCCTGATGCAAGTGCCATACTGCATATGCAGCGACTGGATCCTAAACTAACAGAACAACAAATTCGTACATATCTTGGTGGTTATAATTTTCATGGAGATAAAGTACTTGAGCCTATTGCGCCATTTTCGGGTGGTGAAAAGGCACGCCTGGTGTTAGCTCTTGTTATTTATAGTAAGCCAAACTTATTATTGCTCGATGAGCCAACCAACCATCTGGATCTTGATATGAGGCATGCGCTTTCAATGGCTTTGCAGTCGTATGAAGGTGCAATGGTACTGGTTTCTCATGATCGACATTTATTGCGTTCAGTAACGGATCAGTTCTTATTGGTTGATAATGGAAAAATATCACCTTTTAATGAAGATCTAGACGCGTATAAAAATTGGTTAATGCAGCCTAAAGTCGATGATGTGTTAATTGAACCCAATGAGGATTTAGATCGAGCACTTAACAAGAAAGAGCTTAGACAGCAGCAAGCAGAGCAACGTAAGTTGCTGCAACCCATGAAAAAACAGCTTCAACAGCTAGAAACACAAATGCAGAAACTCCAGCTACAGATAGATGAAATAGAAATAGCATTGGCTGAGCCAGCTATGTACCAGGCGGAAAACCGTCTACAGATGGAGAGTTATTCAAAAAAGCGTGCCGAGCTTGGCGTAGAACTCACTGATGCAGAAGAAAACTGGCTATTAAAGAGTGAAGAATTGGAGCTTTTGGCTCAAGATATACCCCGTTAGTCAGATTACACGGGAGCTAAAATTGGAATTATCTATAATTTAAGAGTGTTCCCAGTGGGTTTCTCCACAGTCTTAGGGGGAAGTAAATGTCAAATATACAATCTAACGATGGAGCTGAAGATATCAGTGCAGTTGCGCTCTCCGGTTTTTTCGCTAGTTACTCATCGTCGCAACAGCAAATTGAGCAGGCCTTGCTTATGCTGGAATTATCACCGGATGATGATGAGTTATTAAAAGAGCTTCAGCAGGGGCTTTTGGTAATCCAGCAAGCTTTGCCCGGTATCGGTCTGGAGCGAATGCAGCCATTAACGCAAAGCATGAGTAATTTATTGCAAGCGGTACGTGATAAACACCTCCATTTTGAAACCGTTCTTAGTGACCTGATTTTACTGGGTGTTGATGATATTAAAATGGTGATAGAGAAGTTTATTGATGATGACGATGAGCGTTGTGTTTTGATGACGCGCTTACCTAAAATATGTAAAGGTATAGATGCCGTCAGTGCTGCAGATGAGTTAAGTCGGCATAGTGTTATAAAAGATGCTTTGTTGTTGCTTGATCCAAGTATGGAAATTATTGAAACGGCAATTACAAATAGCGATACCCTGATTAATTTATTTTCTAAAGATAGTCCCGATGAAGAAGAATTGGCCGCCTATGGAGTGGAAGAAAGCGATGATTTTATTTTCTTCCGTGCATTATCAGAGCCATTAGAAGGTAGGGCTAATTACTGGCGTGGTCGAGTGCATCGTATGTTGCGCTTAGCGCTAAAAATGAATGATCAGGCTGGGCGTCCAGTTGACCCGAATCAGTTGGCAGCAGCAGTCTATATGCATGATGCCGGGATGGCATTGTTGCCTTTAGAGTTAATTAATAGTCAAAGCGTTTTAACGGATGAACAGCGCGATCAAATTCGCCAGCATACTGTTATTGGTTATGAACTAATGCGTTATATGAGCAATTGGCGTGAGGCTTCATTAATGGTTTTGCAGCATCACGAGCAGGCTGATGGTAAGGGTTACCCTTACGGATTAAAAGAAGCAGAGATTTGCGAAGGTGCGAAAATTATTTCCATTGTCGATATGGTGGATGCAAGGTCACATGAACGAGCACACGCAATGCTTTTAAAGCGACCATTGCTGCGCGCTGCCATTGAGTTAGGTAAGCACTCTGGCGAACAATTTAGTGAAAAATGGGTTGATGTTTTTAAAGCCGTTTTTCAAGAAATGAGAAGTCTTAAAACGGAAGCATAAAGGTATATGCCAGATCTAAAACATGACCAGCTAAATCATCTTTCACCTCAAGAGGCATTTGATATATTACATCATGTGCCGAGTGCATTACTGATTGATATTCGTTCCAATATGGAGTTTTTATTTGTCGGTCATCCGGAAGGGGCGCTTCATGTTCCCTGGATTGATGAGCCTGACTGGGATGTGAATCCTGATTTTGTAAAGGACGTTCGCCAGTTAATGTTAGGTGGAGTGTGTGATCAGGGTGAAAATACGCCGCCGATTATTCTTATCTGTCGAAGTGGAAAACGGTCAGTCGATGCGGGTAATGTTTTACTGGCCGCCGGTTTTCATAACGTATGTCATATTGATGAAGGCTTTGAAGGTGATCGAGATGCTGATTATCATCGTAGTTCTGTTGGCGGCTGGCGATTTAGAGGTCTCCCCTGGCAGCAGTGTTAAGCTGCTGTTTAAGCGTTGACTGTGCAGTAAATAAAGTAAATATTAAAATAGCTATAATGGTTTAAGCTGAGTAATGAATAAAATTAGTAAAACTGAAGAAGAATGGAAAGAAAAGTTAGATGATGTAACGTTCAAGGTGACGCGTCAGCATGGAACAGAAGCGCCTTTTAGTGGGGCTTATTATCAAAATAAAGATAGCGGAATTTATCACTGCATTTGTTGTAATGAGCCATTATTTACCTCACAGGAAAAATATGATTCGGGAAGTGGTTGGCCGAGTTTTTGGCAACCCGTTAATGAACGTTGTATCGCTGAAATTAAAGATGTAACACATGGTATGGTGCGCACTGAAGTGCGCTGTAAAAAGTGTGAGGCGCATTTAGGCCATGTATTTGAAGATGGGCCTCAACCAACGGGGCTGAGATACTGTATTAACTCTGTCTGTTTAAGTTTCGAAAAAGAATAATTATAATTCAATTGTTTGTTTGTGCTTTGCAATAATTGCATTGATACCTAATTGCTGTTTTAACTCTTCACGTAAGACTGACTGATATTCTGCTTCGCCATGAACCAGTACTAGTTTAGGTTTATGAGTAAAGTTTTTATACCAGTTAATCAGTCCTTGTTGATCTGCATGCGCAGATAGTCCACCCGGTGTATGTATGTGAGCATTTACTTTTATATCCTCACCCCACAGAGATAGCCATTGAGCGCCATCTACTAGTGCTCTTCCTGGCGTGCTTCTCGCCTGAAACCCTACGATGATTATATGGCTCTGGTGTCGCCATAAATTATGTTTAAGGTGGTGTTTTATTCTTCCGCCATTACACATTCCACTACCTGCAATGATAATGGCGCCTGACTGTACGCGATTCAGTGCCATTGATTCTTCTGTTGATGCGGTAAAACGTAAATTAGGCAGGCTAAAAGTGTTGCCGTATTTAGTTAAATTTTTATGTTCGCCGGGCGAATATAAAGATGAGTATTTGCTATAAACTTTTGTGGTTTCTATCGCCATGGGGCTATCTAAAAATATATTCCAGTTTTCAAGCCCCCATTCTTTGTAATAACGATTGAAGCAATAAAGAATTTCCTGAGTACGCCCTACGGTAAAAGCGGGTATCAGGATGTTTCCTTTGTCGCTATGCGCACTAGTAAAAATATCACCTAATTCATTCCATGTATCTTCCCATGAGCGGTGTAGTCTATCACCGTAAGTGCTTTCCATAATGACAAGGTCTGCTTCGGTTAGAATAGCCGGGTCGTTTAAGATAGGTGCATTTGCATGCCCCAGGTCACCGCTGTAAATCACTGTTTTGTGAGTGCTTTGTTCGGTTAGTTTAAGCCCAACGATGCATGATCCCAGTATATGTCCGGCATCATGCATGGTGACTTTTACGTCATTAAATATTTGTTTTTCAGAATGGTACTCAATGGCCTGGAAATGCTCAAGACAACGGCGAGCCTGTGTACGAGTATATAAAGGTTCAACTAGCTCCAGGCCTTTGCGCTGTCGTTTTCTATTTTCCCAGAACGCACCACGCTCATTTAAATAGGCGGCATCCTCAAGCAGGATAGCGCAGAGATCAATAGTTGCAGGGTGGGCATAAATTGGCCCCCTGAATCCTTTATCTACTAATAAAGGTAAGCGGCCGCTGTGGTCGAGGTGTGCATGGCTTAAAATAACCGCGTCTATAGATGATGGCTCAAAAAGGAAGTCAGCATGATTTTGCTCATGCGAATCATCGCCGCCTTGCTGCAAGCCGCAATCGAGTAGTATACGAAGGTTGCCTACTTGCAGTAAATGGCAGGAACCCGTCACCTGTTGAGTCGCACCAAGGAAAGTTATATTCATTTATATATGCCATCTATCCAATACTTGCTCCAACGAGTTTGGCATAAATGACAGCTACATCAAGTAGATTGGCCGAACTCCATTGATCGTCATCAATAAAGGTGGCTATAATAGGTAAACTTTAAATTGCTCATTATAAAAAGTAGGTTAGCCATGTCAGAAGTCGATCAAGCTATATTGCGCGAAAAGTTAGATGAGCTAATTTTGGAACATCGTGATCTTGATGATGTTATTCATCGTTTACAAATGGCTGGCGGAATGGAGCAAATGCAATTGCAGCGCTTAAAAAAACGTAAGCTAAAATTAAAAGAGTTGATTCTTAAAATAGAAAATCAACTGATTCCTGATATTCTTGCCTAGTCCATAGTTGAAATTCTAAAGCAAACATTGCCTGGCTCGTTATTGATAAGTTCTAATCTGTAGCCGTTTCTCTCAGCCAGTTGAGCGGATTGATATAAGCCTATTCCATAGCCATCTTTTGAAGGTAATATTTGTTTAAATAATTTACTCATCTTGGAAGTTGGTACAGGATCTCCATCATCAGAAACACTAATAACGGGATTCTTGTTTATTACATCTAGATAAGTAGATATTTTTGTATGCGGATTTGTTCTGCGTTTATTTCTCGCATTCTCTAACAAGTTCTCAATAATGCTATCAAAAACATCCGTGTCAATGTTGATGTCTTGAGTTGCATCGCCAATAAAATTAATATCTCTGCCATGATATCTGCTTTGCAATTCTTTCCACCAAACTTCAATATTTTTTATGCTTCTTCCAGTGTCTGTTTTTGTTTGTAGTTTATCCAGTGTGTTTTGCAAACGTTGAGTAAGTAGTGGCAACTGCTTGTTAATAAGTTGATAACTATCCTCAGGTTTTTCGGAGGCCTGAACAACACCAGTTAATGCCTGTAGGGCCTGTAAAATATTTTTTATGTCATGAGTAAGTTTAGATCCCGTTTCATAAACAGCTTTTAGATGAGTTTGATTTTTAAGTGTTATTTCACGTAGCTTGGAATTGTAAAAATAACTCATTAAGTGCATAAGTAACTGGGCATGTATATTTAGAGCGGAACCCATAGGAGTAAAACTATATAAAGTCATTTTGATATCGTTTTCTTCAAACACTGTATGGTGCTTGCTGACTGCCCCGTATAAAGCAGTATGTTCAGAGTCTGTCCAATGTATACCGCTTACCCATGACAAAGTTAATAAATGTTCAATACTATTTTTTAGAAATAATTCGGGTGTTATTTTTTTATTTTTTCCGAGCAATGATGTTTGTTTTACCCAGTTTTCAAATGGGTTTCCAATATTCAGTATATGTTGTTCCCACATTTGCCCGATGCCAGAAATTCCGTAGCGTGGCAACAGTATAATGCTGAGAAATAATAAAACAGATCCAATAGATAAGGCGGTGATTAATAAAGACTGTAAATAATATATATGTGATGTAAAGCTAATGAGTATGCTTGTGATATAAAAACTAAACAGGCCGAAACTAATGAGTAAGCTATGTAAGTAATCAATCTTTACACTACGATTTTTTTTGTTAGGCCAAAATATAATAAAGATACATGCTGTGAAAATGAAATAAAAAATAGTTTGATTTATAGCAGGGTCTAATACTTCCAGGTTAAATAAGCGAGGCGTTAGCATTAAACTCAATTGTAAAAATAAAATAACTGCGGCTAGAGCATATAAAGAGCGTTGTACGCCGTTAACCAATGCGCTACCACTAGTGAGTCCTGTTAATAAGATAATCCATAAAGCAATAAACCAGTCACCCAGCAACCAGTACAGTGCGGCACTGATACCAAGAACAGGTATAAATGCTTTTATGTGGATCATTTGCGAAGCATTTAATGCTGGTTGCCATAATAAAAAGAAACCTATATGAGCAATTAATAGTGATGATATTAAATAGTGATTACTGCCGGACTGTATGGCCAAAAGCAGCAGTAGAAGCATTAGCCCCAGGTTGCTGAATTCAAACTTGGTAATAATATTTATATTTTTAAGTAGGTAAGGGTAAGGCATAGGTGTTGATTAGTTATCATTTGTTGAGATTTCAACACAAGCTAGCTTTAATCTGTTGAAATTTCAACAGAATTTAATCTAAATAATCATGATGTTTTCATAACCAATTGAAAATAAAGGAATAAATTACTTTGGTATAGACTGTGCTTTATACGTTGTCAGGCATTAAATAATAGAACAATTCCAACTGGAGATTAGTTATGAAAAAACAGGCCGGCTTTACATTAATAGAAATAGCGATTGTATTGGTTATCATTGGTTTGCTGCTAGGTGGTGTGCTTAAGGGGCAGGAGATGATTACCAACTCTAAAATAAAACGTACATCGAATGATTATAATGGTGTTGCAGCTGCCATTTATTCATATCTGGATCGTTATAGCGCAATGCCAGGTGATGATGAAAATGCGAATGGTCGTTGGGGTTTAACAGATGGTAATGCTGATGGACAGATTGATGGCGCTGAGCAACCAGATGTATGGGAACACTTACGTGCATCAGGTTTAGTAGCTGGAACAGGTAACGGCCAACCTAACCATGCATTTGGTGGGCGTATTAATGTGCGTGACAACCAGGGTGGCGCTACTGGCCTAAACGGAACTGTTATTTGCATGGCTGACATGCCAGGTAAGATTGGTGAAATTTTAGACCGACAGCTTGATGATGGTAATCCAGTTGCAGGTGAGTTTAGATTGAGTGGTGGTGCAGTGAATTACGATCAGGCTGCAGATGCAATAGAGGTTTGTAAAAAGCTATAAGGCTTTTGCAAGCAAAAAAAGCCCGCAATTGCGGGCTTTTTTTTGCTTGAATTAAAGCGTTTTACTCCATGTCCAAATCTTTAATTTTACGTGTTAGCGTGTTGCGCCCCCAACCCAGTAATTTTGCCGCTTCCTGGCGTTTACCATTGGACTTAGCCAGGGCGGCATTGATTAAGATACGTTCAAACTTAGGCTGCGCTTCACCTAAAATATCTTCTTTACCCATAATGAGTTGAGTTTCAGCCCAGCTTTGCAGCCCATCTTCCCAGTTTTTAGCCGGTGTTTCAGTCGTGCTAATGCTTTCAGGTAAAAGCTCGGGCGGCAGGTCTGACATATGTATTTCACGACTAGATGCCATAACGGTTATCCAGCGACAGCTGTTTTCTAGTTGGCGAACATTACCTTGCCAGTCGAGGCTCGATAAATAGGCTTCCACGTCAGGTAGTAATATCTTCGCCTCTACCTGAATTTCTTCAGCGGCCCGGGCTAAAAATAGCTTCAGTAATGCAGGAATATCTTCCTTTCGTTCGCGTAAAGGCGGGATATGTATGCGTATAACATTCAGGCGATGAAATAAATCCTCACGGAACAGTCCCTGTTTAACACGTTGTTCTAAATCCTGATGGGTTGCTGTAATAATACGTACATTGGATTTAACTGGAGTGTGCCCACCAACACGATAAAACTGACCATCGGCCAATACGCGCAGCAATCTAGTTTGTAAATCGGAGGGCATGTCACCAATTTCATCTAGAAACAATGTACCTCCATCAGCTTGTTCAAATCGACCGCGGCGTTGCGCCGTTGCGCCCGTAAACGCACCGCGCTCGTGGCCAAACAATTCTGACTCCAGTAAATCTTTTGGAATAGCAGCAGTATTAATGGCAATAAATGGCTGGCTCGCACGAGGGCTGTGTTTGTGTAAGGCACTGGCAACGAGTTCTTTGCCGGTGCCTGACTCACCATTAATTAAAACCGTAATATTGGATTTAGATAACCGGCCGATAGCCCGAAAAACTTCCTGCATGGCGGGTGCTTCACCAATAATATCCGGTGTTACTAATGCATTGTTAGAGGCCTGCTTTTCGGCATTGCTTTCGCTTTTTTTACAGGCGCGAAATGCAAGGTCAACAGCTTCATCAATATCAAAAGGCTTGGGTAAATATTCGAAGGCACCGCCCTGGTATGCAGATACTGCACTATCCAGATCGGAGTGAGCGGTCATGATAATGGCAGGGATTTCGGGATGTTTTTGTTTTACGATATCGAGAAAATCCAGACCATCCATACCCGGCATACGAATATCAGTAATAATCGCATCAGGTTGAGATTGCTCCAGGTGTTGCAGCGCGGCATCCGCCGTTTCAAAACTGCTTACCTGCAGCCCGGCGCTTTTTAAGGCTTTTTCTAGTACCCAACGAATGGATGGGTCATCATCAATTACCCAGATATGATGTTCAGCCATTAGTGTTCTCCATGTATGTTGAAAGGGGGAGGTAAATGGTAAAAACAGTTTCCCCCGGGTGGCTGCTTACTTTAATAAGTCCGTCATGTTGATTGATTAAGGATTGTGCTATGGAAAGTCCTAATCCTGTTCCTTCCGCTCTACCCGTTACCATAGGGTAGAAAATTTGTTCACGTATACTTTCAGGAATACCTGGACCGTTATCGATGATATCGGTTTGTAAAACCAGTTTGTGATGTGTATGGCCAATTGTGAAATGCCGTAAAGGTCTTGTTTTTAAAGTGATTTCGCCATTGCCGGCAAGGGCTTGAACAGCATTTCGTGTAATGTTCAGTATTGCCTGAATCATCATGTCTGAATCAGCCATAATATCTGGAAGGCTGGGATCGTAGTCTCGTTTAAAATGAATGCTTTCTTCAGGTTTCAGTTCAACTGTTATTAGTTGGCGCACGTGTTCGAGTACTTGATGAATATTGATGTTGCGCTTTTTAGGTACATTATTGGGGCCGAGCATTCGGTCTACCAGTAGTTGTAAACGATCGGCCTCACCAATAATTATTTGCGTGTATTCCTTGAGTTCCTCATTAGGTAGCTCGCGCTCAAGCAGTTGTGCAGCTCCACGTAGCCCACCTAGAGGGTTTTTAATTTCATGTGCCATGCCGCGAACCAGGTTTCGCGTAGCGCTTTGTTCGGTTAAAAGTTTTTCTTCTCTGGTGATACGAATATGGCGGTCCATATGGGCTATTTCCAGCATCAGCTGGGTGCTATTATCAGCAAGCGGTAGTGGGGTTAGTACATAATCAATCATCAACTTACGTTTATCAGGCAGTGAAATGCTGGATTCGTATTCTGAAATGGGTTGAAGGTCATCTATCGCGTCGAGCAGGCGTTTTTTAAATGCTTCATCAACAAGTATTACCTTTTCAAGCGGCGCATCAGTGGCTTGTTTGCTCGATACCTGTAGTAAGTTTTCACAGGCAGGGTTGATGTATTTAATGAGCATATCATCAGTCAGTAGGACAACTGCTGTGCTCAGGTTGTCTAATATATTCTGTTGAAAAGTTGATGTGGTATTATTTTTTGCGCTCATAGGGTGCTAGCAAGCAATAATTGAACCAAAGTGAAGAATTTTGTTGTTAAAATAAAAAGCATAATAAAAACAGTTAGTTATGGATGGTGTAATAAGTTGTTTTTTAGCTTCGAAAGCAAGTGTTGTTCAAATAAGGATGAGTATAACAGGTGTTTATAATCTGCCGCACTAAAATAGTGCGTTTTGGGGGGTGTGAAAAAGTTATGGATTAAGTATTGATTTTCGGTGTAAATATATACGGATGCTTTCACTGCTTAATATGGTTTTGCCCCGTTTGTTTTTTATTGTTGCGCTAATTTGATGAGTGCCTCGATCAATGTTACTGAATTGAGCGCTTAATCCAGTGAGTTTATTATGAGTAATTTTGTTATCAAGTAAAATGTTTATATAGTGCCCTTGTGAGGTGTTGAGGGCGGGTTGAATTTCTAGTTTGATGGAAAAATCACCCTGATTATTGCGAATTGTCTCATCGTTTGCAGGGTAGGTGATTTTTAAAAGCTTATATACAGTATCCTTTGTGTTTGAGCTCTCCTCGGTTATTTGTGGTTCAGGAATATTAATGGCCGGTGTTGTGTTTATAGTGGGTGAAATATGCTCACCGGCATTTTCAAATGGCTGTATATCAGAGTAATGAGTATTGCCGTCTTTATCTACCCACTTGTACATTGCGCTGTGTACAGAAAGAGAAATTAATAAACAGGGTAATAAGGCGAACCAGGCTAGAGGTATTTTCATACTACCTATGATATATGTTATTGATGCAGGTGCAAAATATTTACGTGGGAGAGTTGATCTGCTTCATGTAAGAAAATACTGCTTGAGGGATATTATTTTTTGCCGACGAAAAAAAGCCCCGCAAGGCGAGGCTTTTTAACTCTATGGCGAATAATCGCTTATAGAGAGTAGTACATGTCGAACTCAACTGGGTGAGTTGCCTGGCGTAAACGCTGTACTTCTTCGTTCTTAAGTTCCAGGTAACCATCAATCTGGTCATCGGTGAAAACACCGCCCTTAGTTAAGAAGGCACGGTCTGCGTTTAGTGCAGCTAGTGCCTGGTCGAAAGAATGTGCAACCTGTGGGATTGCTGCTTCTTCTTCAGGAGGAAGATCGTACAAGTTCTTATCCATTGCATCGCCAGGGTGGATCTTGTTTTCGATACCGTCAAGGCCAGCCATTAACATTGCCGCGAAGCAAAGGTATGGATTGGCTGTGTTATCACCAAAACGCACTTCGATACGACGGCCCTTAGGGTTCATTACGTAAGGAATACGGATAGATGCAGAACGGTTACGCGCAGAGTATGCCAGCATAACAGGTGCTTCGAAGCCAGGAACCAGACGCTTGTAAGAGTTAGTTGAAGCATTTGCAAATGCATTTAATGCTTGAGCGTGCTTGATGATACCGCCAATGTAGAACAATGCAGTTTCAGACAGGCCACCGTATAAATCACCCGTGAACAGGTTAACGCCATCTTTAGCTAAAGACTGATGAACGTGCATACCGTTACCGTTGTCGCCAACTAATGGCTTAGGCATAAATGTCGCTGTTTTGCCGTAAGCGTGAGCGACATTGTGGATCGCGTATTTAGTTTTCTGAACTTCATCTGCTTTCTTAACCAGTGTGTTAAATACAGTACCGATTTCACACTGACCCGCTGTTGCCACTTCGTGGTGGTGAACTTCAGTTGGCACACCCATGTCTTCCATAACAAGACACATTGCCGAACGTAAGTCCTGTAGTGAATCAACTGGAGGTACAGGGAAGTAACCACCTTTAACCGTAGGGCGGTGACCCAGGTTGCCAGATTCAGTCTGGTTGCCTGAGCTCCAGGATGCTTCTTCAGAACCGATCTGGTAGCTGCATTTGCCCATTTCGTCCTGCCAGCTCACTGAATCGAATACGAAGAATTCATTTTCAGGGCCGAAGTATGCGGTGTCGGCAATACCTGTAGATTTTAAGTACTCTTCAGCGCGCTTGGCGATAGAACGCGGGTCACGCTCGTAACCTTGCATAGTGGCAGGCTCGATAATGTCGCAGCTGATGTTCATGGTCGCTTCTTCACAGAAAGGATCCATGGTTGCTGTTGATGGATCAGGCATCATAATCATGTCTGATTCATTAATGCCCTTCCAGCCTTCGATTGAGGAACCGTCGAACATTTTGCCTTCTTCGAAAGCGCTTTCATCAAAAGTGTGGGCAGGTACAGAAACGTGCTGTTCTTTACCGCGAGGATCAGTGAAGCGGAAGTCAATGAATTTAACTTCGTTGTCCTTCATCATTTGTAAAACGTCATTAACAGTCATATCTGACATGTGTTGTCTCCAAAAATTAGTATTTGTTTAAATCTGAAACTTGTCGGATTTAGGTCCTGGTTTTATAACGCTGCATTTTGTGCAAAGTAGCAAGACCTAAATGCGACAGGTTTCCGGATTTGTTGTTAAAAGCCGCAGGCGATATTTTGCATGAAATATGCCATAAGTTAAATCATATTAAGCAGTGTATTGCAGGGCAATTTAGAAGGAGGTGCACCAATTTGGTTCGGGCGCTCATATATTGCACCACCATGGTGCTATTTGTACAGTATTTCAACAGAGCCGATACATTCCAGTTTTTTACTGGCCGTCTCAATCTGTTGCTGGATGAGTTTTGAGTTACTACCTTGCTGGATTAATTTCAGGGGCAATACCAATTGTAAGTTTATAGAACCATCCAGATAGTGCAGGGTGATATCTATAATTTCCTGCGCTTCAGCTATTTCAGACCAGTGATCTTGCAGGCCTGTCATTATTTCATTGCGTAATGGAAGATGCTTACAACTGTTTTCCGTGTGCTCATCATCTTCTGGATCAATATGAACTGTCACATCATTAATATCATCGAAATTTTTAGCCAGGGATGCTTCAACGGCTTCAGAAATTTGATGGCCCTCAGAAACACTCAGCCGGGGTGAAACCAGAATGTGTACATCGACTAAAACATTGTGCCCCATGCGGCGAGAGCGCAGCATATGAAGCTCATTTACACCATTAACGTTGCGAATGGCGCTACTAACCTGTGCTAATGTTTCGGCATCCAGGCCAGTATCAACGAGCTCCTGAAAGCTCTGATGGCCGAGTTCCCAACCAATTTTGCTAATCATTACAGCAACAACAATGGCAGCAATGGAATCTAGCATGGGGTAGCCCCACATCGCGCCCGCGATACCTGCAAATACAACAATAGATGAAATAGCATCCGAGCGGTGGTGCCATGCATTGGCTTCCAGCATCTTCGATTTCACACGGCGCGCGATGACCATCGTATATTGAAAAAGTACTTCTTTGCTTAAAATAGATGCACCAGCGACCCACAGCGTCATCATCGCGGGGGTAGAGATGTTCTGGAAATCCATTAGGCGATACGCAGCATCTACACCGATTCCAATGCCAACGATCGTAAGTAAGATAGCTAAGGTAATTGTGGCAAATGTTTCGTAACGCGCGTGGCCATAGGGGTGATCTTCATCTGCATCACTATTAGAATGGTGCGTGGCCATGAGAACCATGCCATCTGAAATAAGGTCAGAGAGTGAATGCAGGCCATCAGCAATCAGTGCTTGTGAGTGACCAATATAGCCGACTATCAGCTTTCCGATAGATAGTAGTAAATTGACAATAACCCCCCACCAGGTGGCTTTATCCATTTCTTTTTTGCGTTGTAAGCTATCTATATCCACATGAATTATACAATGTTTAAAAAAACAGTCGATATTGTCATGTCTTAGGGCGTAGCATGCAAGTCGGCAGTATAATTTCTTTTTTAAATAGAGACAGGATTAGAAGTGAAAATAGAGATAGCGGTAGAAAATATTAAATGCGCGGGCTGCGCGGGTAGCATCAAAAAAAATCTTATGGCGGATGCTGGAGTAAAATCGGTTGATGTACATATTGAGCAGGGCGTAGTTGTTATTGAAGCAATAGAAAATAAAAGTAATGATTATAGTGCGATGCTGTTAAAGATGGGGTATCCAGAAACAGGCACAGCTGAAGGCATTGTGGCGGCCAAGGCTAAAGCAAAATCATTTGTTAGCTGTGCTATTGGCCGTGTTGAAAATATGGTTAACAA
>Ga0316209_1000797_pt1 | contig 44025 bp, 33 predicted proteins | sample 6monopyrite_MG_FD_204945 | JGI IMG/M metagenome (GOLD analysis project Ga0316209, IMG submission 204945) | Microbial mat bacterial communities from mineral coupon in-situ incubated in ocean water Damariscotta River, Maine, United States -... | ecosystem: Environmental > Aquatic > Marine >...
ACTTCCAATATTCTTTCGTAATTTGCATTTAAGTTGTTCATTATTAATGATTTGTGGTTAAATCAATTTACTGATTTTCAGTAAGATGAACAACTTTTTTCTTTTAAATCATAATGCACAACGGGTTGAGTAACTATTTAATTATACATTTTGCTTACAGATTCAAGTAAAGAATTTTATCATTGGTTAGCGATTTGTTATAATAAAACCCAACTTTAACGGTGTCGAACGTTTTAATAATGAAACAGGTTTAGTACACATAGCGAAGTTATCAAAAAGTAAGTTTTAAGTTTAGAAACAAGTTAAATATTTTTCTAAAACCCAAAGCTTTGGTTATCTTTGGTTCTTCATGAAAAAAGTCAAAATTATAGAATGTCCAAGAGATGCAATGCAAGGAATAAAAACGCATTTTATTTCTACAGAATATAAGGCAAACTATATCAATGCGTTATTGCGAGTTGGTTTTGATACAATTGATTTTGGAAGTTTTGTTTCTCCGAAAGCAATTCCGCAAATGCGAGATACTGCAGATGTGCTTTCTAAACTAGATTTGTCATCAACACAAAGCAAATTGTTGGCAATTATTGCTAATGTTCGTGGTGCAAATGATGCCGCTCAGTTTGAAGAAATTGATTATTTGGGTTATCCGTTTTCAATATCAGAAAACTTTCAAATGCGTAATACTCATAAAACCATTGCAGAATCTATAGAAACGTTGAATGAAATTCTAAATATTGCCAACAAAACAAACAAAGAAGTAGTGGCGTATTTATCAATGGGATTTGGAAATCCGTACGGAGACCCTTGGAATGTAGAAATTGTGGGAGAATGGACAGAGAAATTATCAAAAATGGGCGTTAAAATAGTATCGCTTTCAGATACGATTGGAAGTTCAACTCCAGAAGTAATTGAGTATTTGTTTTCTAGTTTAATTCCGAAATATCCACAAATAGAATTTGGTGCACATTTACATACAACGCCAACAACTTGGAAAGAAAAAGTAGATGCAGCTTTTAAAGCTGGTTGTCATCGTTTTGATGGCGCAATTATGGGATTTGGTGGTTGTCCGATGGCAAAAGATGAATTAACAGGAAATATGCCAACAGAAAAATTGCTTTCTTATTTTACAGCAGAAAAAGCAGAAACAGGTATTAAACCAATGCGTTTTGAAAGTGCTTATAATGTAGCGATGAATATTTTTTCTTAAAGGCTCAAAGGCTCAAAGGTTTAAAGGTTCAAAGCAGTCTGGTTGATCGCAGAAGAAAGGTCTTATAATATTAAATAAAAATCACAATGAAATCAATAAAATCAATTTTATACTTTTTATCAATCATCCTATTTCTTTCTTGTTCTAAAGATGATGGAAAAATAGATTTTACATTTTTACAAGTAAATGATGTGTATGAAATTGCTCCAATACAAGGAGGAAAGTTTGGCGGAATGGCACGTGTGGAAACGGTACATCAACAATTATTACAAGAAAATAAAAATACGATGTTGGTAATGGCAGGCGATTTTTTAAATCCGTCTTTATTAGGAACCGTAAAATATAATGGAGAGCGCATTCGTGGAAAACAAATGATTGAAACCATGAACGCCATGAATTTTAATTTGGCCGCTTTTGGAAATCATGAATTTGATTTAAGTGCAAACGATTTACAAAAAAGAATAAATGAAAGTAATTTTAATTGGATTTCTGGAAACGTTTTATACAACCAAGGAGAAACTATTTCGCTTTTTTATAAAGTTAAAGAAGAAAAAAAAGAGTTACTAAATGATACATTTATAAAAGAGTTTACAGACGAAGACGGTACTTCAATTAAAATTGGTTTTATAAGTGTATGTGTGCCTTCTAATCCTAAAAATTATGTTCTGTATAAAGATGTAATCAAAGAAGCAAAACGTTCTTATAATTTTTTAAAAGACAAGGTTGATGTTGTTTTTGGATTGACACATGTTAAGGTTTCTCAAGACAAAGAAATTTTAAAATTGTTACCAAACATTCCTTTGATTATGGGTGGACACGAACATAACAATATGTTGGTTTCTGTTGGCAATTCTTTTGTAGCAAAAGCAGATGCCAATGCAAAAACAGCTTATATTCATAGAATTTCTTTTGATACTAAAACCAAAAAAACAATTGTAAAATCTGAATTAAAAGAGATTAATGAAACCATAAAATCTGATGAAAAAGTTGTAGTAGTGGTAAACAAATGGCAATCGATTTTAAAAACTAAAATTACAGATGTTATTGCAAATCTAGAAGAGGTAATTTTTACAACTAAAGTAGCTTTAGATGCACGAGATAAACAAATTAGAAGCACGCAAACAAATATGGGAAAATTGATTACTAAATCAATGTCTTTTGCTTTTGATGATTACGTAGATTGTGCTTTGGTAAATGGCGGTTCTATCAGAATTGATGATGAGTTAGAAGGAAATATTACAGCTGTTGATATTTTTAGAGTGCTGCCTTATGGCGGAGCAGTTTTAAAAGTAAAAATAAAAGGAAGTCTGTTGTTAAAAGTTTTAGATTATGGCGAAAATGCAGCAGGAACAGGTGCTTATTTACAACGATATAATGTAGAAAAAATCAACAAAAAATGGTTGATAAAATCAAAGCCAATAAACCCAAATAAAATATATACAGTTGCTTTTTCTGACTACTTATTAAAAGGATTTGATATTCCTTTTTTATCAAATAAAAATAAAGAAGTTATCTCTATTTATCAACCTAAAGAAAACGAATTATCTTATGATGTTAGAAAAGCTGTTGTTAAATATTTAAAAGTAGAAACAAAAAAACTATCTAATAAGTAATTGATGTCTATTTGATTAGAATCGAGATTTTTTTTATTGTCTAAAATAAGTCTCGATTCCTTACAAAATAACAAACTATAATTAGCGTTCTTAAAACCGATACTCTAAACCGCTATAAATTCCGAAAGGATGTCCTGGTCTTAAACCAGCAGGAACTCTAGAAACAGCATAAGTGTTGTTTAATAAATTGATAATATTGGCAGTAATATTCAATTTTTTATTTACATAATATTTCCCTGAAATATCTACTATAAAATTAGAAGCTACTTTCTTATTAGAAGGAATAATTCCTGTGCCAGCAACTGTTCTAAACTCGCCATTATATCTTGCATTTAAGTTGATTTCAAATTTAGACTCTTCTAAAGAAACTGAGGCATTAAATTGATGTTTTGGCATGTAAGGTAATTGATCACCAATTGTAACAATTCCCCATAAACTATCTGCACTTCCAAAACTATTTAGAAATTCTGTATTTGTAAATGTATATCCAAAAGAAATTGGCAAAGAAATTTTTGAATTTTCTTTTAATAAATTATAGTTTAACAGCAATTCAATTCCATTTACTTTAACTTTTCCTGCATTAAATTGGTCTAAAGTCCCTGTTCCTCCAGTAGCAGCTAAATCACTTCCTAAAAGATTAGAGTAATCGTTATAAAACCCAACGAGTTCACCTTTTAATCCTGCTATATTAAACCTGGTTCCAAGTTCGTAATTAACACTTTCTTCTGGTTTTTGCCCTTTTTGATTTCCTGGAGGAGAAAAACCCTTGTGAATTCCACTAAAAATAGATAAATTATTATCAAACTTATAGTTCATTCCAATTCCTGGAATAAACACATTTACATTATTTCCTCTTTCGGCTAAATTTACACCAGCTCTAATTACATCACTTTTACCAAAATCTTTTCTTTTTAGTTGAATGTTTTCATATCTAATTCCTGGAGTAAATGTCCAATTATTATATTTTAATTTATAAGTAATAAATGATGCAAATGCTTTGGCACTAGCGATTCTATTTGCATCTGTACCCGGAATCCCTGCTGTTGTTAAATTTAACTTGCCAGAATTATTAATTGAATATTTATCAATCCATTGAAATCGATCCTCCTCATCATAATGGTATCTAAAACCTATTTGGATATAATTAAAAGCATCACCTTTAGACCACTTGTAATCTAGTGTTGTCTGAATACCTTGTGCATAATATTTTCTGTTATTTGCCTTTAGTCCTATTGCATTAGCACTAGAATTTACACTTCCGTTTACAATTGCAAAGTAATTAGATAAAGCGGTAGGGTTTTCTAAAACATTAGCAATACTTTGTTTGTTGCCATTGTAAGTAATATCATTTAATTTATACCAATTTCTTGCAAAATTATTTCTGTAAGCAGTAGTTGTAATTTTAAAATTTTTAGAAAAATCTAACTTGTGAGTTAACATATATTGGGTATGATCAGTTGTCATTTTATCGTTATTAGAAGACGAATATCTTGCAAATGGGTTTAAATTAAAATCGTTTTCTGATAAACCTACATATGTTTCATTTCCTACTTCATCTGCATATTGAAACTTAAACTCTAAAGATTGTTTTACAGCTGAATTCGGAAATAAGTTAGCTTTTAATTTTACAACAATATCATTTTTATTAAACCCAGTATTTTTTCCACTTGCTAGTGTTTTAAAACCATCAGATCCATAATTTAGATATTCAATCATATAACCAAAAGAAGAGTTTCCTCCTCCAATTTTAGCATGCAATTGATTAGAATTAAAACTCCCATAACTCGCTCTTACTTGTCCGCCAAACTCTGTAGGAACTTGAGAAGAAATCATATTTATTGCGCCACCAGTTGTAAATGGTCCATATTGTATTTGACTGCTTCCTTTTAAAATTTCAACAGCTTCCATTCTTGCAATTGTTGGAAAATAATAAGCAGACGAAGCGCTATATGGAGCAGGAGCAATTAAAACCCCATCTTCCATTAGTGTAATTTTTGAACTTCTTTCAGGAGAAGTTCCTCTTAAACTAATATTTGGTCTCAAACCAAAACCATCTTCTTCATAAATAGTTACACCAGGAACAGTTCTTAAAACTCTATTTATATCTGTAAAACTAAATTTAGCTAATTCTTTAGACGATAAATAAAAAGCAGAACCAGTTCTGTTTTTAGCAACATGTTTGTTTCCAAAAATTGCATTGGAATATATGATGACTTCTTCTAAATTTTGAATATGTTCTAATTGTTTATTTTTATTTACTTTTTCTTTTACTTTTACTTTTTTTTCTTGTGCTGTTAATGCTATTGTAAAGAATGCAGTTAGTAAGATAATAATATGTTTCATTTTTATTTAGACTAATTATAAATAGATGTTTTTTTCATGTGCAAATATACTACACAATAACACATTTGCAAAGTTTATTTAGAATAAATAAAAATAATATTACTAGTTTTCTTATTTCCAAATATTTAAAGTATAAAATTTAACATTTAGTTTTTAGAGAATTTTTAATCAATAATTAAAGAACTTAAATAAAGTCTCTTAAGTCAATAATATATTGTAAATTTGTTCGCAATTAATTTATAAGTTAATTGTACCATGAAAGCTCACAATTCTAAACTTGTTGGAGAAGGTTTAACCTACGATGATGTACTTTTAGTACCGGCCTTTTCTAACGTGCTTCCTAGAGAAGTAAACATTCAAACAAAATTTACTAAAAACATAACGATTAACGTTCCAATTGTATCCGCAGCGATGGATACTGTTACAGAATCTGCGATGGCAATTGCTATAGCCAGAGAAGGCGGAATTGGAGTGTTGCATAAAAACATGACGATTGAGCAACAAGCCCAAGAAGTTAGAAAAGTAAAAAGAGCAGAGTCAGGAATGATTATTGATCCTGTAACTTTGCCTTTAAGTGCTACAGTTTTAGACGCAAAAATGTTAATGCAAGAGCATAAAATTGGAGGAATTCCAATTATTGATGATGTTGGAGTTTTAAAAGGAATTGTTACTAATCGTGATTTGCGTTTCGAAAAGAAAAACGATAGAGCAATTACAGAAGTAATGACTTCTAAAAATTTGATTACTGCTGATATCGGAACTTCTTTAGGACAAGCAGAATTAATTTTACAAGAAAATAAAATTGAAAAATTACTAATTGTAGATGCAGATTTTCATTTATCAGGATTAATTACTTTTAGAGATATTACAAAAGTAACGCAGAAACCAACCGCAAATAAAGATACTTTTGGTCGTTTAAGAGTTGCTGCCGCATTAGGAGTTACGCCAGATGTTGTGGAAAGAGCAGAAGCATTGGTAAATGCTGGTGTTGATGCAGTTATTATTGATACTGCTCACGGACATACACAAGGAGTTGTAAATGCATTAAAAGCTGTAAAAGCGAAGTTCCCAAATTTAGATGTTGTAGTTGGTAATATTGCCACTGCAGAAGCAGCAAAATTTTTAGTAGAAGCAGGTGCAGATGCGGTAAAAGTTGGAATTGGACCTGGATCTATTTGTACAACTAGAGTAGTAGCAGGAGTTGGTTTTCCACAGTTTTCTGCAGTTATAGAAGTTGCAGCAGCAATTAAAGGTTCTGGTGTTCCGGTTATTGCAGATGGCGGAATTAGATATACAGGTGATATTCCGAAAGCAATCGCAGCAGGAGCAGATTCTGTAATGTTAGGTTCATTATTAGCAGGTACAAAAGAATCACCTGGAGAAACAATTATTTACGAAGGACGTAAGTTTAAATCATATAGAGGAATGGGTTCTATTGAAGCGATGAAGCAAGGTTCTAAAGATCGTTATTTTCAAGATGTAGAAGACGATATTAAAAAATTAGTTCCAGAAGGAATTGTTGGTCGTGTACCTTATAAAGGAGAATTAGAAGAGAGCATTCACCAATTTGTAGGTGGTTTAAAAGCTGGAATGGGTTATTGTGGTTCTAAAGATATTGAAACCTTGAAAGAAACTGGAAAGTTTGTGAGAATTACTGCAAGTGGAATTAACGAAAGTCACCCACACGATGTAGCGATTACTAAAGAAGCACCAAATTATAGTAGAAGATAAAACAGTTATAAATGATAGTTATAAAATAAGCTTAATCAAATGAGGAATTATTCTATAATGAACTGTTAGTTGTTAGAGTTTTACCTAAAATTACAAAAAAATCCCAAATCATTGATTCGGGATTTTTTATTGAATTTGAATAAGAGTATTATTCTTTAATTCCTAATTTGGTTAACACCAATTTAGTAATATCAAATTTTTCATCTATGTAAGCAAATTCGTTACCTGAAGTAGTTAATATTTGAGTATATCCTTTTTCTTTTGCTATTTGAGAAATTACCTCACTAACTTTTTTATATAAAGGTCTCATGAAATCATCACGTGTAACTTGAAGGATTTTTGTACCATTTTCTTGAAACATTTTTAAATCTTTATCTAAATTTAATAATTCATTGTATTTAATTTTTTTATTGTCTTCTGAAATAGTTTTTATGACTTTATTATATTCAGCAACCTTAGCATCATAGTTTTTAACTTTAATTTGAAAAGTTGAATCTAATTTATTTGTGTATCTTTTAATTCTTTCATTAGCTTTTGCTAATTGTGGCATTTTTGATATAATAAGTTCACTATTTACAGTTCCTACTTTTGTTTGTGCAGTTATAGTTAAGCAAACAAAAAAAGCAGTAATTAATAAGGTAATTTTAGTTTTCATTTTTGTGAGTTTTTGGCAAATATAAGAAAGCGGCTGCTTTTACCTAATTTATTAAGCACTTTTAACAATTTTAAGCTTTTTTTCTATACATTTTATAATGGATGAAATATCAGAAGTATAATCGAACCAATGAATCTGTTCATCTTTTTTAAACCAAGTGAGCTGTCTTTTTGCAAATCTTCGAGTATTTTTTTTGATTTCTTCAATGGCAAATTCTTTAGAAATTGTTCCATCAAAAAAAGAAAATAATTCTCTATAACCAACAGTTTGTAAAGCATTTAAATTTTTATTTGGATATAAATTTTTAGCTTCTTCAAGTAATCCGTTAGCAATCATAATATTTACACGTTGGTTAATTCTATCATAAATAAGCTGTCTTTCTGCATTCAACCCAATTTTTATGGATGTAAAATTTCGTGGTACTTTTGGCTTATTTTTAAAACTCGAATAGGTTTTGCCTGAACTAATACAAACTTCTAATGCTCTAATTATTCTATGAGGATTATCAATTGCTATTGAGTTATAGGTTTCTAGATCTAAATTTTTCAATTTCTTTTGTAAACTTTCGATTCCGTTTTCTTTAAAATCTTGATTTAATTGTTTTCTAATCACAGGATTTACATCAGGAAATTCATCTAAACCATTAATAACAGCATCTACATACAATCCGCTACCGCCAACCATAATTACAATATTATTTTTTAAAAATAATTCGGAAAGTTTTTTTAATGCATCTCGTTCAAACTCTCCAACATTGTAAGGATCAAAAATGCTTCTATCTTGAATAAAATGGTGCTTAGCAGCATTTAATTCATCTTCTGATGGCGCAGCAGTTCCAATAGTCATTTCTTTAAAAAACTGACGAGAATCACAAGAAATAATTTCTGCTTTAAAAAAGTTTGCTAATTGAATACTTAAAGCAGTTTTACCAATAGCAGTAGGACCAACGATGGTAATTAGATAGTTGTTCTTTTTGGAAGACATTAATCAATTTTAGTTCCGCAATTATAACAAAATTCAGCAGTATCTTTATGACCTTCAGCTAAACAATTTGGACACGATTGTGTATTTGTATGTACATCATCCATTTTAGTCATTTCAGAGCTAACAATTCCTGTTGGAATGGCAATAATTCCATAACCTAAAATCATAATAATACTAGCAAGAAATTGCCCAATAGGAGTATTAGGTGCAATATCTCCATATCCAACAGTTGTTAAAGTTACAATTGCCCAATACACACTTCTAGGAATACTTGTAAACCCGTTTTCTTCGCCTTCAATCATGTACATTACCGTACCTAAAATGACACAAATAATAACGATAAAAAATAAGAAAACTAAAATTTTTGCTTTGCTAGCTTTTAAAGCAATCATTAACTTGTTTGATGCACCAATGTATCTTGCTAATTTTAAAACTCTAAAAATTCTTAATAAACGTAGAGCTCTTAACGCTGCTAAATTGTGTGAACCTACAAGTACTAAAGACAAATACTTTGGGATTGTAGATAATAAATCTATAATTCCGTAAAAGCTAAACACATATTTTAGAGGTCTCTTTATAGAGATTATTCGTAAAATATATTCTATTGTAAATAAGATTGTTATTACCCATTCAGAAATATCTAAAGCATTATGGTATTTGATGTCAAAACTAGTAACACTTTCTAACATTACTAATATTACACTTGCAATAATTGCAATTAATAATATTACATCAAAAATTTTTCCTGCTTTTGTATCTGCTTCATAAATAATTTCATGAAGACGGTGTTTCCAAGAAGTTGTGGTTTGTTGATTTTTCAATGGTAATTATTTTTTTTTGCTAATTTACTATAAATTATAAAGATAAAAAGCGTTCGTTTAAATTAAACGAACGCTTTTTATCTTTTAGAAATTAAGATTTCTTACTTTTTCTTAACAAAAATAAAATCTCCACCTTCATCTCCAATTCCATATATTGTGCCGTATTGTGGTGTATTTGGGCTGTTGTTCATTACTGGTTCTTCAATTCTGTCAAATAATTGACGAGCAGATAAATAATTACTTGCATTTGTTTCTAATCTGTTAAGTAAATATTTTAAGAACATACTTTTGTTAGGAACTGTTTTTAAGGTTCCACTTGTTATGGCTTTTCTACTTGTTAATTGAAATTTCTTTTGAATAGATTTTGGAGATTTTTCAAAAGAACGCGTTTTAAAAATACTACCACTAAAACATGCATCAGAAATTAATAAAGTATGTTTAGATCTTATTGCTTTTAAGAAGTCAACAACTTGAGAATTGCTAATTAAATTTAGTTCATATTCCATATCAGCATCAGACGGCAGCCAATGTCCAACTTGACTTACCTCATCATAAACCCCATGGCCAGCATAGAAAACTAGTAGATTATCTTTATTTGTTACTTTCTTTTTTAGTTTGCTAAACTCTTTAATAATATCATTTGCTTTTGGACTGTTGTTTAATATAACAACATTTTCTTTTTTAAAACTGTATTTGTTTATTAATAAATTTCCTAAGTCTTTTGCATCTTTTGTTGGTAATCCTCCTAAATTAGTAATTGCTCCATCTCCATAATCACTAACTCCAATTAAGAGTGCGTAATACTCACCAAAACCAATATTATCATTTTTATCATTATTGTTAACAACAATTACATCATCGTTATTATCTACAACAACATCAGGAGATTTTCTTTTAATAATAAACTTTTTGGTAGATGATGCTTGTTTTAAATCTGTAGCTTTTACAATTAAATCATTTGATCCAATTTTTAAAGGAACATTTGCAGTAAAAGTTCCGTTTTCTGCAATAGTTGCATCTACACCATTAATTGTAATTTCGTAAATACCATCTTTATCTGTTGCTTTACCACGAACTAAAATCTTTTTTGTTTTCACAATTTTAAATCCACGTTGCACAACAGGTTCTATAATTACAACTTCTGGTGGAGTATTAAAGCTAGATGTAGGATATGTTACATTTAAGTAATCTATAGAAATTTCTTGCTTATTATAAACGCTAAAACCAATATAATCTCCAAAAAATTTAGAATAAGGAGCTTCATTTACGTACTGATCATTGATATATATTCTTAGTAAATTATTAGATTTTACAATTTTTATTTTATTAGGTTGATAAGCTTTCGTGTTTAAAGCAGTACTTTCTGTCCAAGGAATAAGTTTGTTAGAAACATCATTTTCTAACTTTCTAAATAAGTAACTACCATCTTTTGATAAAAATAAATCGAACTCGTTTGTGTTATTTTGACGACCAAACGCAAAAGCAATAGAGCCAGTAGCAGAACTAGTAAGTCTTGTTAAAGAAGTTTCTATAATAAAATCTCTACTTGTATCAATTCCAACTTTTTTACTAATAAAAGCGCCGCCTTTTTCATTGTTGTTTTTTACATACAATTTACCATTACTAATTCTTGTCTTTATATTGGTGTCATCAGATAAATTCCAGCCATTTGTATTACTAGTAAAATTTTCATTTAAAGGGACTTTAAGTGTGTTAGAAGTTACAATAGTGTTTTTTGATTTTTTTAAGTATTTAATAGTAATATTATCTACACCTATTTTTTGTTTGTTATATACAACATATCCCAAACGGTGTCCAAAAAAAGCTTCAAAATCTGTTTGAGCAACAAAAGTATTGTTAACATAAAACTTATATTGATCGCCTTCTTTTCTAATTTTAAGTGTGTTTAACGAACCATTTCCTTTTTTTACAGCAGATGATAGTGTAAACTTTTTTATAAGCTGTTCTTTATCGTTTACAACACGTGCAATTTTATAATATCCATTTCCTGTAAGATAAAAGCGAAAACTATTTTTACCTTCTTTTCCCCATTGAAATCCGTAGGAAATATTTGTAACACCACTAATCTTTTTAATAGTAGTTGCAATTTCAAAATCTCTTGAAGTATCAATAGTTTTAGGAATATTTATTGCCCAACCACCATTTTCTTTTAGATGTTCAAAATTATACATACTATTTGCAATACTCATAATTGTATTGCCACTAGAGTTAGTAGTTGGCCAATTATTAGTGTTGTTAGTAAAATAATCTGTCAATACATTTTCTCCGTTAGCAACAACTACGTTGTCATTAGTATCATTTTGATTTATATACTTTACACTAAGATTTTCTATAGCTACTCTTTGTTTGTTATATACAACAAACCCTAAACGATTTCCGAAAAATGGTTTATGTGTGTACAGCGTTAAATATCTATCATTTACATAAAATTTTATAAAACCTCTTTCTTTTTTTATCTTTAAAGTATTATAAACGTTATTTCCTGTTTTTATATAAGAAGATTTAGTCCAATCTTTAATTGTGGTATATTTTCCATCTACATATTGATCTATTGAGTAAGAGCCATTTGCAGTTATAGAAAAAATAAATTGATTTTTACTATCCTTTCTACCAAAAACAAATCCATAACCGTTGTTTTTAATTCCGCTAATTTTTAAAAATTGCGCTTCAATTTCAAAATCTTTTGTTTCATCAATAACAACATTTTTTGTGCTAGACCATCCGCCAGAAGTTCTTTTATGTTCAAAATAATATCTATTATTTTTTACTTCTAAAGTAGTTTTATCATTTGAAGATACCGCCCAATCATTTTTATTTGAAGAAAAGTCATCAATTAAAATATTGCTACCTGTTGTTTTGGTAATTACGTTATTATTATTATTATTATTACCATTGATATATTTTACATTCAAATTATTTACTGCAATTTTTTGATCATTGTAAATAACAAAACCAAGCCGATTGCCAAAAAAAGGTTTGTATGTAAAAAGGGTTAGATATCTATCATTTACATAAAACTTAATAAAACCGTTTTCCTTTTTTATTTTTAAAGTATTGTAAGCATAATTACCAGTTTTTATATGGTCAGATTTTGTCCACCCTTTTAATGCTGTAAACTTACCACCAATATATTGATCTATGGAATAAGAACCGCTTGCAGTAATTTTAAATACAAATTGGTTGTTGCTATCTTTTCTGCCAAAAACAAACCCATATCCATGGTTACTAATACCACTAATTTTTAAAAATTGAGATTCAATTTCAAAATCTTTATTAGTATCAATATTAACAACTTTAGTACTAGACCAACCACCAGATTTTCTTTTGTGTTCAAAATAATAGCGATTATTTTTTACCTCTAAAATTGCACTATCGTCAGATGATTCTGCCCAATTATTTTTGTTTGATGTAAAATCATCATTAAAAATTACATTACCTTTTGTAGTAGCGGTGTTGTTTACAACTAACGGTGTATTTGAGTTTTGTTTTACTTTAAAATAATCTACGGCAACTTTTTGTTTGTTGTAAACTAAAATAGCTAATTTTTTACCAAAGAAAGGTTTAAAATTTTCTGTGGCAACTAATGCATTATTGATATAATAGTACATGTTGCTACCTTTTTTAACGACCTTTAATTTATTGTAGTCGTAGTAGTCAGTTTTTATACTATTAGAAACTGTCCAAGCTTTTATGGCTTTAAATTTTCCATCTTTTTTCTCAGAAATCCGATATTGATTATTGCTTAAAACAAAATGATATGCGTTATCACCATCTTTAGCACCATACATTAAGCCAGTAGCATTTGATTTAGTTCCAGAAATTTTCTGAAAAGACATTTCAATTTCGAAATCATTATTTGTATTGATCTCAATTTCTCTTGTTGTTACATTCCAGTTTTTATCAGCTCTTTTATGCTCAAAATAATATTTTCCATTTTTTACTTTTAGCTCTCTTGTTGAATTATTCCCGACAGGCCAATTATTTGTGTTTGAGAAATTTTCGTTATAAATTGTTTTTTGTGCATAAACGGTAAAAGCAAATGTTGATAAAAAGAAAGCTAAGAATAGGTGTTTAGTTTTCATAATAGTATTTTTTATTGGTGATTCATTTCTATAAAAATTGGTACTACTTTAGCAGTACTATTTGAAGATTTTGTTGCAAAAGCAATTTTATTACTATCAAATTCAATGTCAGATCCTTTATACATTTTGTATTGCAAGGCTTTTTTAACTCTAGAAACAAAATCTCCAGAACCATATCTTGTAGAGCTTACAATTTTATTAATATCTAATTTTTCTTTGCTATATAATACACACAAAATATCTCTACCTGGTTTCGAGTCAAATTCTATAAAATAATCTTCGTTAGGCAAAGCTATTTCACTATCTACATAATTAAAATAATCGCTAAAGTTTTCAAAAGGATATAATTTATTTACAGATTTATCTGCAGACCCAAAACCAATTAAATATACGTAACCTCTTTGTTTATTTTTTAGATAAATTCTAAATTGAGTTCCAGATCCATAACTTTTATCAATTCTATAGGTAGTTCCAGATGCTTTTACAATGTTAAAATTTCTTGAAGCTTCTTTCGCTAAAATAGGAATCATATTTTGCCCATTACTTAATTTTAATATCATTTCTCCTGCCAAAGTATTCGCATTGTTTGTTACAACTACATCATCATTATCATCTGGAGAAACAATAACTTTAGGTTTAGAGCTATTATCAACTAAAACATAAGCTGTTTTTGTATTCTTTTTAAAATCAGCATAACGAACCCAAATGTATCCGTTATTTCCCCAGTTTGTACCCCAAGAGTTTAACAATTCAAAAGAGCCGCCATATTTATCATCATCATAACCAACAACAACCATTGCGTGTCCGCCAGGTTTACTTGTATGAATTCCGTTCCAAAAACCTTTTGCTTTAAAGAAAGTAGAAGAAACTTGCATGCCAATAACAACTGGGTTTTTATTTGCAATTGCTTTTTTTACTTTACCAACTAAATTAGTAGGATTGTCCCATTTCGCTAGCCTTTCGTAACTTAAAATAGTATTTTGTTTTGCTTTTTGTAACCCATAATTAGATGGGTTTTTAACACAATTTCTTTGATCATAAGTAAAATCTTTCAATTCTAAAACACCATAAGCATTTAACAATTTCATTGCATCTTCAATATAAGAACCACGTTTACAATTAGTATCATCTTTAAACTTAATCAAATTATACACAAATGCTGGTGAAAATGTGTTCTGATTGATTTTTGCAGTATTATTTCCCCATCCATTTTTTATAGCATTGGCAATTGTCCTAGCTCCATATCCACTTGCCCAACCAACACACGATGGTTGCCTTCCTTGATTTCCAGGTGTTGGTGCAAAACCTTTTATACTATAACTCTTAGGAACCGAAGTAATACTTCGTGTAATTAAAGGAACTGTTTCTGTTACATTTTCATATTTTTGTTGGCTAAACTCTAATCCAGTAACAAATTCTTGTGCATATAATGTTGTAGTTAACAACATTAAAAATAGAATAAGTGAAAACTTTTTCATGATGTTTTTTTTAGGTTATTGCACAAAAAAGAGGAGAAAACATGCAAAAAAATACGTTTTTTTTATAAAAATACTAAAAATAAATAAATTATTTTTCAGAAAATAGATGATTAAGTCTTATTTACTTAAAAAAAAGATAATTTAAAATCGTATAATTTTTAAAACAGATTTTGTTTTTAAATAGTTTTTAACAATCGTTTTTGCCAATTCTTTATTTAAAATAGGAGTAAGTATTTCTTTTAAAATACTCATTTTATTTTCTTGAAATGCCAAGTTGGTAAAACAATATCCTTTTACTTCATTGTTTTCTACGACGATAACAGAATGTTCATCAATAGTTCTTCCTTTATCAATTAATAGCATATTGTCACTATTAAAAGCACTAAAGTTCATTTTCTTTTTACTTTTTAAATTAAACTTTGGTTTATTAATATCTAATTCTAAGTGGTATTTTAAATCCGTTAATAAGAAGTTACCAGTTGGTTCGTAACTAACAGAGGTGGTTTTTTCTTGAATTTTTAAACCTCTTTTAGTAGTTTTTATAAATTGATTAGTTAGGCTATTTTTTATGTTATTTGCTTTACCCATAAAAATAATTTGGCCATCTTCTTTATGTAAATAATAGATTCCCATAATTGATGGAGCATCTTTTAATAAATCTGTTAATTTTTCTGCAACTTTTTTAGTGTCAAAATGTTTAATTGAGCTTTCTATAATAGTTTTATCAACATCTTTATCTAATAATAATTTAAAAAGCTGAATGGTTGCTAATGCATCACCAGAAGCTCTGTGTCTATCATTCATGGGGATTCCAAGAGATTTGCATAATTTACCTAAGCTATATGATGGTTTGTCTGGAATTAATTGCCTACTTAATTCTACGGTACACAAAGTATCTCTTTTAAATTGATATCCTAACCGTTTGTATTCCGTTTTTAAAATACGGTAATCAAAACTTGAGTTGTGAGCTACAACAATACAATTTTCAGTAATTTCTAATATCCGTTTTGCTACTTCGTGAAATTTAGGTGCATTTCGTAGCATTTTATTGTTGATTCCTGTAAGTTGAACAACAAAAGGTTGAATGTCTTTTTCTGGATTAACAAGAGTAATAAATTGATCTACAACAGTATGGCCGTCAAATTTATAGATTGCAATTTCTGTGATTCCTTCTTCGTTAAATTTTCCTCCAGTTGTTTCAATATCTAAAATTGCGTACAAATTCTTTTTCTTTTAAGTAAAATTAAGCAATATAATCACGAGCGCCAAAAATAGCACTTCCAACTCTAACCATCGTGCTTCCATTTTTTATTGCCAATTGATAATCTCCACTCATTCCTATTGATAATGTATTAAATTTTGAGTTTTGAGTTTTTAGTGTGTCAAAGAAGTTTCTTAGGGTTAAAAACTCTTCCGACAACTGCTCTTTATTTTCTGTAAATGTTGCCATTCCCATTAAACCAACAATTTTGATGTTTTGTAATTCTTGTATTTCTTTTGATGAAATAATTTTTTCAATATCAGTAAATGATAGACCAAATTTAGTTTCTTCTTTTGCAATTTTGGCTTGTAACAAACAGTTGATAACTCTACTGTGTTTTTTTGCTTGTTTGTTGATTTCTTTTAATGTTTTAAAACTATCTACGCCATGAATTAAATCAACAAAATGAGCCATATATTTAACTTTATTTCGTTGTAAATGACCAATCATATGCCATTGAATATCTTTTGGTAATTCATCATATTTGGCAGCCATTTCTTGAATTTTATTTTCACCAAAAATACGTTGACCAGCATTGTAGGCTTCTAAAATATCTGAAATTGGTTTTGTCTTAGAAACCGCAACCAATGTAACATCTTCTGGAATAGAAGATAAAATTGTTGCTAATTTTTCTTTTATTCCGTTCATTTTAAAATTCATAAATGGTTAATGCACTTCTCATTTTTGGCTGAATATAAGTGCTTTTTGGAGGCATTTGTAAATTTGCATCTGCAATTTCTTTAATTTCTTCTATGCTTAATGGAACCATTCCAAATGCTATTTTAAATTCACCACTATCCACTTTTCTTTTTAAAATTAAGCTATCTTTTTTGTCGTATAAATAAGAAATTTTAGAACTATTTTTAAGATCATTAATTCCTAAAATTGGCTTTAAAACAGTTCTATATAAGATTTCTGAATCTAATTTGCTTAATGGATCAGATAAAACATAAGATGTTTTTCTTAAGTATAAAGAATAAAATTCACCATCTAAATACATACTAAAATGATGTTTTTTATTTGGTTTGTAAACTACTTGTCCATGATTTTCTATTCTATAATATTCATCTAAAGCAATTAAAAACTCATTAGCTGTTAATCCATTTAAATCTTTTACAAAACGGTTAAATTCTGATATTTTTAAATTACTTTCTGGAATTAAATAACTCATAAAAAAGTTATAATCTTCTTCTCCTGTATGATTTGGATTCTCCTTAGCTTTATGTTTTGCTAATAAATAAGATGAAGATGATCTATGATGACCATCAGCAATATAAAGAGTATTTATTTTCTTAAAAGCTGCTGCAATTTTATAAATATCTTTTTCATTATCTATAACCCAAAGTAAGTGTAAATTTTTATCTGAAGATGTAAATTCATATTCAGCTCTTTGTTCTTTGTATTTCTCTACAATGGTATTTATCTCATCATTATCTGGATACGTAACCACAACTGGTTCTGCATTAAAACCTGTATTTCTTAAATAATGTTCAAAAAGGATTTCTCTAGATTTTATAGTGCCTTCATGTTTTTTTATGACATCTTTTTTATAATCATCAACTGAAGTAGCTGCAATAATGCCACAAAAAACATTTTCTTTAGTTACCTTTTTATAAACATAAAAAGCAGGCTTTTCATCTTTAGTAAAAAACCGGTTTTCTTTAAATTCTAAATATCTATTATGAACTAATTTAAAGCGTTCTTCTCCAGAAATTTCTTTATTGTATTTATAACCTGGATGTATAACATGTAAAAAAGTAAAAGGATTAAATTTTAATTTTGCTTTTAATTTTTTAGATGTATAAACTTCATGAGATTTTGAAGAAACTAATGCTACCTTATCTCTAGAAGTTCTAACTGCTCTAAATGGTTTGATAATTGCCATTTATTTATTCTGATAGTAATTTAATAATTTGTTCTGCTAATTCTTTACCAATTCTATCTTGAGCTTCTAAAGTTGCAGCTCCAATATGTGGAGTTAATGAAATATCAGGATTCATTAATAATTGAATTTCTGGAGTTGGCTCTTTTTCAAAAACATCTAAACCAGCATATTTTACTTTACCAGAATCAATCGCGTTAACTAAAGCAACTTCGTCAATTACACCACCACGAGCAGCATTTATAATTCCAACGCCATCTTTCATAAGTTTAAATTCATCTTCACCAACAATATATTGTTTTTGATTTGGTACATGTAATGTAATAAAATCTGAATGTTTTAAAATCTCTTTAAAAGGTTGTGTTTCAATATTAACATCTATTGATTGACCATTGTAAAAAGGAATATTGATAATTGCTTCGCCAACATAACCATCATTTGCAATTACTTTCATTCCAATTCCTAAAGCAATTTTGGCAACTTCTTTACCAATTCTTCCAAAACCGATGATTCCAATAGTTTTTCCACGTAATTCTGTTCCGCCAGCAAAATCTTTCTTTAAATCTTTAAAACGAGTATCGCCTTCTAAAGGCATTTCTCTGTTAGCTTGATGTAAAAAACGAACCATCCCAAATAAATGAGCAAAAACCAATTCTGCAACAGAACTAGAAGAAGCATTTGGGGTATTAATTACATGCAATCCTTGATTTATGGCATAATCAACATCAATATTATCCATTCCAACACCACCACGGCCAATTAATTTTATACTAGGACAAGCATCAATTAATTCCTGACGAACTTGCGTTGCACTTCGTACTAAGATTACATCAACAGCATTTTCATTTATAAAATTTTCTAATTGATTTTGAGCAACTTTCGTAGTAATTACTTCAAATCCTCCTGCTTCAAGTGCTTCAATTCCACTTTGTGAAATTCCGTCATTTGCTAATACTTTCATTTTTTTTTATAAGTTTCAGAGGAACTAAGTTGCAAAGGTTCTAAGTAAAATTATTTGCGTCTTTATAATTTTCCTACTGTGTTATTTTTTATTTATTTTTTCTTTCTAATTCTTGCATTACGTCTACTAATGCTTGCACACTATATAGAGGCAATGCATTATACATACTTGCTCTGTAACCGCCAACACTTCTATGCCCGTTTAATCCATTAATTCCAGCTTCTAATAACATGGTTTCAAATGTTTCTTTTAAGTTTTCATCTGTTAGTGTAAAAGTAGCGTTCATAATACTTCTATCTTCTTTGGCCGCAAATCCTTTAAATAATGGATTTCTATCTATTTCTGTATAGATTAATTCAGCTTTTTTGTTATTTACTTTTTCTATAAATGATATTCCGCCCAAATCTTTTAACCATTCTAATGTTAACATAGAAACATAAATTGCAAAAACAGAAGGTGTATTAAACATACTGTCTTTATCTATATGTATTTGATAATTAAGCATTGATGGAATTACTCGTTCTACTTTTCCTAAAATCTCTTCTTTGATTACAATTAAAGTTGTTCCTGCTGGACCCATATTTTTTTGTGCACCAGCATATATTAAATCAAACTTTGAAAAGTCTAATTGACGAGAAAAAATATCAGAACTCATATCACAAACGTTAACGCCATCAAATTCTGGAAATTCTTTTATTTGAGTTCCAAATATAGTATTGTTACTTGTACAGTGAAAATAATCTGCATCTTTAGGGATTTGGTATCCTTTAGGAATGTAAGTGAAATTATCTTCTTTAGAAGAAGCAACTTCTACTAAATCACCAAATAATTTTGCTTCTTTTATTGCTTTGTCAGCCCAAGTTCCGGTATTTAAATAGGCTGCTTTTTTATGGAGTAAATTATATGCAGTCATTAAGAATTGAGTACTCGCGCCACCTTGTAAAAACAATACTTTATAGCCTTTGTTTTCAATATTTAATAATTCTAGAACTAAACTTCTAGCTTTTTCCATAACAGCAACAAAAGGTTTGCTTCTGTGAGAAATTTCTAGCAAAGAAAGGTTGTCATTATTAAAGTTGATAACTGCTTCTGAAGCTTTTTGCAATACTTCTTTAGGCAAAATGCACGGACCTGCACTAAAATTATGTTTTTTCATTTTTTAATATTATTAGATATAATAAAGTAGTTGCAAATATCTGATTTTTAGATTGATTATGTATCAATATTGATGTGCAAATTTAGCATATAATAGATTTTAAATTGTTGCTAAAAAATTCAACGTATTTACGCCATCTGCATAGTCCCAAAGTTGTGGGTTTTGGGTTTGTCCAAATCTAATTTCAGAATCTAAAACCCCGTTTGAAACCACACATTGTATTTTACTAGCATCTTTATGCAATTTTTCTTTTAATTTGTTGATATCAGAATAGTATTCATAGAAAATAGTAGCAATTGGCGAAGCGTAACTTTCGTCTTCTTTAATCATTAAAAAACCGTTTTCTAGCAAATCAAATTCACTCATTAAATACACCGCTTTATTATAATCGTAATTGTTGGCGTATTTGGCGTTGTTTATGATTTCTCTTTTGATGTACATTCCATTAAAAAAAGCATCAAAATTATATCCTTTTGGGACAAATAATTTAGAAACCGAACGGCAACCCAAACCAAAATACTGAAAAATGTCGTTGCTTAAATTTGCTAATTCTTCATCCGTTTCATTTCCTGTCAAAACTGCAAGAGAATTTCTGTTTTTTCTAATAATACTTGGTTTTCCTTTAAAATAATGTTCAAAATAACGCGCTGTATTGTTGCTTCCGGTTGCAATTACAGCATCAAAGTTTTTTAAGCTACCTTCAGTAAATTCTATTTTTCCTTTAAAGGAAGGCTCAATATATTCTAGGTATTTTGCTAAAAAAGGTAATAAATTTTTATCGCTTGATGATTGTTTTACCAAAACAGTGTGACCAGAAATAACAACAGATAAAAAATCATGAAAACCAACCAACGGAATGTTTCCTGCCATAATTATGGCAACTTTCTTCTTAGAATTTTGGAATGATTGATTAGAAATCCATTTAGAAATACTTTCTGATGTAAGTGCTTTTGACCAACTTTCTAAAGAAAATAAAATATTGTCTTTAGTAAACCAACTATTATTTTCTTCAGCCAATTTTAGTTGATGTGTAAAGCCATCAAAAAACAAATCATTATAAGTAATATTCTCTTTTTTTTCGATGCCAGATTGAGAAAACTGACTTAAAAATGTTCCTAATTTTACAAAAGCGTCAATTCGTTGTAGCATTCTATCTATTTCTTTTGGTTGTGAATTATTTTGGACTTATTTTTGCACCGCAAAGGTACATAAACTGAAACAAAAAAACTATGGCAATTATAATTACTGATGAATGTATAAATTGTGGCGCATGTGAGCCTGAATGTCCAAATACAGCAATTTATGAAGGAGCAGATGATTGGAAATATGCAGACGGTACAGATTTATCAGGAAACGTTGTTTTGCCTAGCGGAAAAAATGTAAATGCAGATGAAGATCAAGAGCCAGTTTCTGATGAAATTTACTTTATTGTAGCAGATAAATGTACAGAATGTAAAGGTTTTCATGAAGAACCACAATGTGCAGCCGTTTGTCCTGTAGATTGTTGTGTTCCAGATGAAGATAATGTTGAAACAGAAGAAGAATTGTTAGGAAAGCAAAAGTTTATGCATAATGAATAAGGAACAATATTTAAAAAATTAATTAAAGACTTTTAAACCTCGAACTTATTCGAGGTTTTTTTATGAATTAAATCTATATTTGCACCTGCTTGCAGCAAGGCAAGCTCGCAAAAATTAAGTTTTGATTATTGTGCCTTTTATCTAAATATCTAAAGAAATATGAAAGCTGGAATTGTAGGATTACCAAACGTTGGAAAATCAACCTTATTTAATTGTTTATCAAATGCAAAAGCACAAAGTGCAAACTTTCCTTTTTGTACTATAGAACCAAATATTGGTGTAGTAAATGTGCCTGATGAACGTTTAGAAAAACTAGAAGAATTGGTAAATCCAGAAAGAGTTGTGCCAGCAACTGTAGAAATAGTTGACATTGCTGGATTGGTTCGTGGTGCAAGTAAAGGTGAAGGTTTGGGGAATCAATTTTTAGCAAATATTAGAGAAACGGATGCAATTATTCATGTATTGCGTTGTTTTGATAATGACAATATTATTCATGTTGATACAACTATCGATCCAATAAGAGACAAAGAAACAATTGACATTGAGTTGCAGTTAAAAGATTTAGAAACGGTAGAAAAACGGTTGGAAAGAGTTAAGCGTACTGCAAAAACAGGAAATAAAGAAGCGCAAGCAGAATTGGTAATTTTATTAAAAATTCAAGAAACACTGTTACAAGGAATATCTGTAAGAACTATCGATTTTTTAGAAAAAGAAGAAGAGTTTGTAAAAACACTTCAATTAATCACAGCAAAACCTGTTTTATATGTGTGTAATGTTGATGAAGATTCAGCCGTTACTGGAAATGCATATGTTGATAAAGTAAAAGAAGTTGTTGCCAACGAAGATGCAGAAATTATTATTTTGGCTGTTGGTACAGAAGCAGATATTAACGAATTAGACGATTATGAAGAACGTCAAATGTTCTTAGCTGACATTGGATTAGACGAGCCAGGTTCATCAAAATTGATTAGATCTGCATATAAATTATTAAAATTGCAAACGTATTTTACTGCTGGAGTTAAAGAAGTAAGAGCTTGGACAATTAACATCGGAGATACAGCACCACAAGCGGCAGGAGTTATTCATACTGATTTTGAAAAAGGTTTTATTAGAGCAGAAGTAATTAAATACGAAGATTATATTGCTTTAGGTAGCGAAGCAAAAGTAAAAGAAGCCGGAAAATTATCTATCGAAGGAAAAGAATATATTGTGCAAGATGGTGATATGATGAACTTTAGATTTAATGTGTAAACGCTTAGAAAAACCTTCAAAAAATATTTTAAAACTCTGTTGATAACTAATTCAATAGAGTTTTTTATTTTTTACGCTTATTGCTATTTTAGCAAGGCATTCAACCCGCAAATTTTTATGGCACAAGAAACAAAATATACCGAAGATAATATTCGATCTCTCGACTGGAAAGAGCACATCCGAATGCGTCCTGGAATGTATATTGGTAAATTAGGAGATGGTTCTTCTCCGGACGACGGAATCTATATTTTATTAAAAGAAGTTTTAGATAATTCTATTGATGAATATGTGATGGGCTCTGGAAAAACCATCGAAATTTCTATCAGAGATAAACAAGTTACTGTACGCGATTATGGTCGTGGAATTCCGTTAGGAAAAGTGGTAGATGTGGTTTCTAAAATGAATACTGGTGGAAAATATGACTCGAAAGCTTTTAAAAAATCGGTTGGATTAAATGGAGTTGGAACCAAAGCGGTAAATGCGTTATCAGAATACTTTAAAGTACAATCTATAAGAGATAGCAAAACTGCTTGGGCAGAATTTAATCAAGGAAATATAGTTGAAGTTGAAAATGCGCACGAATCATCGTTAAGAAAAGGAACAAAAGTTCAGTTTATTCCTGATGAAACTATTTTTGGCAACTACAAATACAGAAATGAATATGTTGCCAAAATGATTAAAAATTACGTGTATTTAAACACGGGTTTAACCATTTTGTTTAATGGTGAAAAATTTCATTCAGAAAATGGTTTAAAAGATTTATTAGAAGAAAATACTTCAGCATCAGATTTATTGTATCCAATCATTCATTTAAAAGACGAGGATATTGAAATTGCGATTACACACAGTAAAACACAATATTCAGAAGAATATCATTCGTTTGTAAACGGACAACACACAACACAAGGAGGAACGCATCAAGCGGCATATAGAGAAGCCATTGTAAAAACCATTCGAGAATACTTTGGTAAAAATTACGAATCATCAGATGTTCGTAAATCAATTATTTCTGCAATAGCGATTAAAGTGATGGAACCTGTTTTTGAAAGTCAAACAAAAACAAAATTAGGTTCAACAGAAATGGGTGGCGGTTTGCCAACTGTTAGAACGTTTATTAATGATTTTGTAAAAACACAATTAGATAATTATTTACACAAAAATACAGATACAGCAGAAGCTATTCAACGTAAAATAGTACAAGCAGAACGTGAGCGTAAAGAATTATCAGGAATTCGGAAATTAGCAAAAGACAGAGCTAAAAAAGCCAGTTTACACAACAAAAAATTACGCGATTGTAGAGTTCATTTTGATGACATCAAAAAAGAAAACTATTTAGACACAACACTTTTTATCACCGAGGGAGATTCGGCTTCTGGTTCTATTACAAAATCTAGAAATGTAAATACACAAGCTGTTTTTAGCTTAAAAGGAAAACCATTGAATTCCTACGGATTGTCAAAGAAAATTGTGTACGAAAATGAAGAGTTTAATTTGCTGCAAGCTGCTTTAAATATTGAAGACGGAATAGAAGGATTGCGTTATAACAATATAGTAATCGCAACTGATGCCGATGTTGATGGAATGCATATTCGGTTGTTATTAATCACATTCTTTTTACAGTTTTTCCCTGAAGTGATAAAGGAAGGACATTTGTATATTTTAGAAACACCTTTATTTAGAGTTCGAAATAAAAAAGAAACTTTCTACTGTTATTCAGAGGAAGAAAAACGTGAAGCTATAGAGAAATTAAGAGGAAAACCAGAGATAACACGATTTAAAGGATTGGGGGAAATTTCTCCTAATGAGTTTGTTCATTTTATTGGAAACGATATTCGTTTAGATCCGGTTATGTTAGATAAAGAAATGCCAGTTGAAGAAATGCTTTCATTTTATATGGGAAAAAACACGCCAGATAGACAAAAGTTTATCATCGAAAATTTGAAAGTTGAATTAGATTTAGTTGTGGAATAGTGTTAGATTATGGGTGAAAATATTAGATTTATAATTGCTGCTTTAGCTGGAATTTTAATAATAGTTCATTTTTTTAGGATTAATTTTAAAAATTTGTCTTGGAAAGAAAATGGTTCATCTTATTTAGGAATCATAAGTATGATTTTGATAATAATTGCAATGTTATTATCTAAGTAAATTGAGAAAAGAGAAAAAGAATTAAAATGAAGGTCACAATTTGTGACCTCAAGTTGAGGAGGAAGTAGATATTTGCCTTTGTTCTTTACAGAACAAGGCGTCGCAATGTTGTCAAGTGTGTTAAATAGCGATAGAGCAATTGCAGTAAATATTAAAATTATTAGAATATTTATAAAAATGTGTCAGTTATTAAGTGATAATTTATCGCTACAATTTGAAATAGAAAACATTAAAAAGAAATTAACCAATAATTCTAAAAATATTGAATTGGTTTTTAATTATTTAGATGAATTGGTTGAGAAGAAAGAAAAGATATCAGACAGAAATATAATAGGCTATAAAAAGTAGCTTTTATAAAATAAATAAACTCTTAAACGAATAAACGTTTTTTTAAATGAGTGAAGAAATAAACGAACACGAAGAAATAAATCATCCAGTAGAAAATACGGAGACCATCACAAAAGTTACAGGAATGTACAAAGAATGGTTTTTAGATTATGCTTCGTATGTAATTTTAGAAAGAGCAGTTCCTGCAATTGATGACGGATTTAAACCTGTACAGCGTAGAATTTTACATTCTATGAAAGATTTAGACGATGGTCGTTACAATAAAGTAGCAAACATTGTTGGTCATACGATGCAATATCATCCGCACGGAGACGCTTCTATTGGTGATGCAATGGTGCAAATTGGTCAGAAAGAATTGCTGATTGATATGCAAGGAAACTGGGGAAATACATTAACCGGTGATCGCGCAGCTGCATCAAGATATATCGAAGCACGGCTTTCTAAATTTGCGTTAGATGTTGTTTTTAATCCGAAAACTACAGAATGGCAATCTTCTTATGACGGACGTAGAAAAGAGCCTGTAAATCTTCCTGTAAAATTTCCGATGCTTTTAGCTCAAGGTGGAGAAGGGATTGCAGTTGGTTTATCAACCAAAATATTACCGCATAATTTTAATGAATTGATTGATGCTTCTATCAAGCATTTAAAAGGAAGAAGTTTTAAAATTGTTCCAGATTTTTTGACAGGCGGAATTGCAGATTTCACCAATTATAATGAAGGGAAACGTGGCGGTAAAGTTAGAGTTAGAGCAAAAATTTCTCAGTTAGATAAAAAGACTTTAGTAATTACAGAAATTCCTTTTAGTACAACAACAACTTCATTGATTGAAAGTATTATAAAAGCGAATGAAAAAGGAAAAATAAAGATTAAAAAAATTGAAGACAATACGGCTGCAAATGTAGAAATAGTAGTGCATTTACCTCCAGGAATTTCGCCAGATAAAACAATTGATGCTTTATTTGCTTTTACAAATTGCGAAAACTCTATTTCGCCTTTATGTTGTGTTATTGAAGAAAATAAACCCGTTTTTATCGGGGTTCATGAGGTATTGCGTAAATCAACAGATAATACAGTTGAGTTATTAAAACTGGAGTTAGAGATTCAATTAAATGAATTAGAAGAACAATGGCATTTTGCTTCTTTAGAACGTATTTTTATTGAGAATAGAATCTATCGTGATATTGAAGAAGAAGAAACTTGGGAAGGCGTTATTGCTGCTATTGACAAAGGATTGCAGCCACATATCAAACATTTAAAAAGAGCAATTACAGAAGAAGATATTGTGCGTTTAACAGAAATCAGAATTAAAAAGATTTCTAAGTTTGATATTGACAAAGCAAAACAACATATAGAAAGTTTAGAAGATAAAATTGAAGAGGTAAAAAATTATTTGGCAAATTTAATTGAGTTTGCTATCGATTTCTTTAAACGTTTAAAAGCAACCTACGGAAAAGGAAAAGAGCGCAAAACAGAGATTAGAATTTTTGATGATATTGTAGCGACTAAAGTAGTAATGCGTAACACAAAACTCTATGTAAATAGAGAGGAAGGTTTTATTGGAACTTCGTTACGAAAAGATGAATATGTAACAGATTGTGCAGATATTGACGATATTATTATTTTTAGAGAAGACGGACAAATGATTGTTACCAAAGTAGCAAATAAGACCTTTGTTGGTAAAGGAATTATCCATATTTCTGTCTTTAAAAAGAAAGATAAAAGAACTGTGTATAACATGATGTATCGTGATGGTAGAAACGGGCCAAGTTATATGAAACGATTTACAGTTACAGGTGTTACAAGAGATAAAGAGTATGATCTAACAAATGGAAATAAAAGTTCTAAAGTATTGTATTTTACTGCAAATCCAAATGGAGAAGCAGAAGTTGTTACGATAAATTTAAGAGCCGTTGGCAGTGTAAAAAAATTAAAATGGGATATCGATTTTGCGGATTTAGCAGTTAAAGGAAGATCAGTTAGAGGAAATACAATTACAAAATATTCTATTAAGAAAGTTGAATTTAAATCTGCAGGTGTTTCAACATTAAAACCTCGTAAAATTTGGTTTGATGATACTGTACAGCGTTTAAATGTTGATGGAAGAGGAGAGTTGCTAGGTGAGTTTAGAGCAGAAGATAAGTTGTTAATTGCTTTACAATCTGGAACTATAAAAGCGGTGACTCCAAATTTAGCAAGTAGATTTGAAGATGATATGATTGTCTTGGAAAAATGGAGTCCAAAGAAACCAGTTTCTGCAATTTATTTTGATGGAGAAAAAGAAATCTATTACGTAAAACGTTTTTTAATAGAAAATGTAGATAAAGAAGAGATATTTATTTCTGAACATCCAAAATCGCAATTAGAAATTATTGCAACAGATTATAGACCAGTTGCAGAAGTACAATTTTCTAAACGTAGTTTAGAAAATATTGAAGTAAATTTTGAAGATTTTATTGCTGTAAAAGGAATTAAAGCACAAGGAAATCAACTAACAAAAGAAAAAGTAAAGCAAGTAAACCTTTTAGAATCATTACCTTTTGAAGAGCCTAAAGCTGAGGACATGGAAGTTGTTGAAGAAGAAATTTTAGATAATAACGCAGGTGAGAATAAAGAATCAACAGATGTTTCTTCAGATAAAAATGATGAAGGGCAAATAACCTTATTTTAATTCATTTTTTCAAAAAATGTAGGCGTGTACTCTTTTAGTAACTCTGGATGTGTAATTTTAATAATATCTTTTAACACTAAATCTGGTCTAGTTGGCCCTAATTCAAAATAAAGTACACCGCCAGTTTCTCCAACTTTGTTAGCGAATGTAAACACTTGGTTGTTTTTAAACGCTGTAAATTCTTTATAATTTGCGTTCTTTTCTAGCATTTGTTTTTTTGATGAAAAATAACCTGGTGCAATCCAAATACCTGCAGATTTTCCTTTGTCTAAAATGCTTTCAAAACTAATAGATAAACTTCCTTTTCCTTTAGAGTTTTTCCATAAATAATTGGTGTTTGCATCATTTAAAAATTGCGCTACAAAGCTTTCCCCTGCTGGTAAATTCCAAATATCTTTACTCATAATTGCACCAGATAAAATGGTGGGTTTTTTTTTGGATTTCTTTGCGATTCTTTTAGCGATGTTATAATTAGATTCTATCACTTTAAAAATACTATCTGCTTCTTTTTCTTTGTTGTACAAAACGCCAAAGAATTTAATCCATTCTGCTCTTCCAAGCGGAGTATCTTCTAACCAATCTCCATTTAACAGAACAGGAATTCCTGATTTTTCAATTAAACTTAATGATTTGTTTGTTTTTGTCATGCTGTAACCAATGACTACATCAGGATTTAAATCCAATAATATTTCTGTATTTAACGCAGATTTTACACCAATTTCTTTTACCAAATTGTCATCAATCAATTTTCTTGTTTTTGGTGATGAAATATATTTAGTATGCGGAAATCCAATCAAAGATTTTTCTACACCTAATAATTCTAACATTGGTATATGCGTGGTAGAAGTTACCACAACTTTCTGAATTGGAGTTGTAATTTTAGTTCCTAAAACCGATTGTAATTGGTTGTTTTTTGAATTGGTTAAAATGTATTCAAACTGCTCTTTAGAATTTTGATATGGTGATTTTATAATTAGTTTTTTATAATTTTTAAAATACTGAATATCAAAACCTTTAGCATATTTTATCTTAATTGATTTTTTAGCTATTGACTTGTTAGTGTTTGAATTGTTATTCCGCTTACAAGTAACACATAAAACAGCAATAATTAGTACTCTTAAACTCCACTTCATTGTATATGATTTCATTATGCAAGGTTACAAAAATGTTATCAATAAAATTTTACTAATGCTGATAAATCATTTACATTTGTTGCGAAATTTGGTTTTATCAACTCTATGAATTAGTTGATGAATTAAAAGGGAATTTGGTGACACAATTTTATTGTTATCCCAGAGCTGTTCCCGCAACTGTAAGCTTTGTTCTTTTAGAAAGAATGCTTGTAATTATTCTTTAAACCACTGTTAAAATGTTGAAAATTAATTCAGCATAAAATGGGAAGGTAAATTACAAGACGCGAGCCAGGAGACCTGCCATAATCACTGAGTAAAAACTTTCGGGACAAAAGTTTTTGTACAAATTCATTTCGTACAAAATTTCCTGATTTATTTGTTAAATTAAATCATTTAGAATGAACAAACAATTAAGTATTGTTGGGCTGCTAACTCTCTTTTTAGTTGGCACAACTGCGTATTCGCAAAAATCAAAAGAAAAAGAAATTAAGTTAAAAGAAGTTGTTGTAATTGCAACTAAATTTAAATTAGAAAAAGAAAAAATCGGAAAAGTAATTACTAAAATTACACAAGAAGAAATTCAAAATAATGCTGGTAAAACAATATTTGAATTGCTGAACAATGTTTCTGGAGTCGAAATTAAAGGAATCAATTCAAATCCAGGAGAAATTAAAGGAATTTACATTCGCGGAGGAAGAAGTAAGCAAGTTTTGGTTTTAATTGATGGGATTCCTGTTTCAGATCCTACAGGAGTAAATCAGGAATATGATTTACGTTTATTATCATTAAATCAAATTGAATCTATTGAAATTTTAAAGGGCGCTTCGAGTACTTTATATGGTTCTGGTGCAGCAACTGGTGTGATTAATATTATCCTTAAAAAAGGAAATAAAAAAGATGTTTCTGCAACCTATGAAGTGAGTTTGGGCACAAATAACGATGCCAATACTAAAAATTTGCGTTTGTTAGATCGAAATCAAAATGTGAGCATACATGGAAGTTTAAAAAACTTTAATTATTTGGCGACATTTACTATTTCTGGTGTTGACGGAATGTCTTCTGCGAAAAGTAAAACCAATAAATCTTTTTCTACAGATCCTTTTTACAACAAATCTAGTTTGGTGAAATTAGGATATAGGTTCAGTAACCAATTTGAATTAGAAACTTTTGTAAACTACGATCATTTTAAATACACTTATGATGCTGGAGCTTACAGCAATTCTGACATCAATAATGGAGAAGATACTCAAGTTAGAGTTGGTGTAAAGCCAAGTTTTAAATACAACAACGGAGAGGCGTATCTACAAGCATCTTTTAATGATGTAAATAGAGTTTTACACACATTTAATTCGTATGCAAATCTTGTGAACAAGTACGATTACACAGGAAAAAGCATCAATATTGATGCAGTAAATAGATTGACTTTTTCTGAAGGAACATATCAATTAATTACAGGAATAAACTACCAAGAACACAGAAACAACACACTTTCTGATTTTGGTAATATTGATGATAAATTGGCAAATTTCAGCAATATAGATCCGTATGCTTCTTTGGTGTACAATTCTACTTACGGATTAAACATAAACGTAGGAGGAAGGTTGAATACTCATAACAACTATGGAAATCATTTTGTGTACGACACAAATGTTTCTTATAATTTTAATGTAGAAAATGTAAAAATAAAAGCATTAACATCTTACAGCACAGCATTTATTGCGCCAAGTACGTATCAATTATTTTCTCAATATGGAAATTTAAATCTAAACCCAGAATCAAGTAATACATTTGAGTTTGGTTTCGAAGCTGCTCACAAAAAAATGATTCAATTTGATGCAGTATATTTTAATCGATCTGTAGAAGATGCAATTATCTTTGTTTCGTTGCCAGTTGCTCCTTGGACAAGTTCTTATGAAAATGCTACAGGAAAAACCAAGGTAAGTGGAATAGAAACAAATGTAACAATTACGGCTATAAATAATGTAAAACTGCTATTAGGTTATACAAATATTAATAAAGATAGCGATGCAGATTACATTCCGAAAAATAAATTTTTAGCAAATTTAGAAGCATTACCATTTAAAAATGCGTTTGTTTCTTTAGTTTACAAAAAAGTAGGAGAAAGAACTTATTTTGATAAATGGGGAAGTTTTGGAGCTGCTGGTGATGATGTAATTTTACCATCATATAATTTATTGGATGTAAATGCTAATTACAAGCTATTGAATAATATGGTGACATTTTTCGGATCAGTATCTAATCTTTTGAATGAAGATTACGAAGAAACTTTAGGGTATTCAACTAGAGGAAGAAACTTCAAATTAGGAATTCGTTTACAATTTTAAAATCTTATTTTATTTATAAGAAAAACAAAGCTCTAAAGAAATTTAGAGCATTTTTAGTTAGATAATTTTTTTAATATCTTTTTTTAAATACGCAATTGCAGTATCAGTTGCTGGAGATGTATTTTGATAAACCAACATCATTTTTTCTCTAAAATCTTGTGCATTTTTACTTGTTGATGCAGCTTGTTTTAATTTGTTGATAATTGCACTTTTAGAAGTGATGATTACATTCCAACATTCATCAGAAATGTATAATTGTTGCACCAAATTGTGTTCAAATTCTTGTTCTATGTTTTGTAATAATAAATATAAATACTCATCTACAATATCAGATTTTGGTTTTACTCTAACCAACATTTTAATTGGATTTATTCGTTCACAAAACAACAGCATTCTTTCGTATGCTTGCAATTTTATGGGTAATGCTTCTTTTTTTCTGTCGGCAAATAACTCGATTTTTTGTTGATCATTTTTTGTCTTTGTGTCTAACTTTAAAAAATAGAAACCAATAATTCCGAGAATTAGAATAATGCCAATAATTTCTAAAAAACTAAAATCCATCAATTAAAATTTTATGAATTTATATCCATTATTTTGATATTGCAATAGAGCAGTCATTGCAGAAAGCACAAACTTCACTTCTGGCATTACAACAGTTCTATCAATCTTTCTAAACATGGCTGTTTGTCCGCAGATAATAACATCTACACCAGCATTGCTCAATTCTTTAATCAGTTGCGTGTTTGGATTTACAACACCAAATTTCTTTTTATATGCTTCATCACTCAGAACATCTTTCCAAGCGCCACCATGAATGGTTACTGCAACTTTTAGTTGACTTGGTTTCATTCCTGCGTTGGCATGCATATTTAAAAAACGAGCAGCGGTAACAATATTTTTGTTGATACTACTTTTGTCTGCTGAAGTAGATGAAACATCAAAAATTACTTTTAATTCTGCAGAAGTATCTGTTTTAATTTCTGGATTTACTACATTAAAAGTCTCTCCAAAATTTTTAATTATTTTCCCTTTAGCTCTATTGTTTTGTGATAAAACTAAAGCTGAAAGCATTGTAAATACTAATAAAAATAACTGTTTTTTCATGATAAAAAATTTATTGTTGTAAATGTATTTATAATTTTATGAAACTAATAAATAAAATCGATGAACATTGCCTAAATTTACGCTTTAAAATTTTCCAATTGTCAAATTACTTAGATTCTTTAAATCCTGCTCAAAAAGACGCGGTTTTACAAAAAGACGGACCAATGATTATTATTGCTGGTGCTGGTTCTGGGAAAACTCGCGTATTAACATATCGCATTGCACATTTAATGCAACAAGGCATTGATCCGTTTAATATTTTGTCGCTTACGTTTACCAATAAAGCAGCTCGAGAAATGAAGGATCGTATTGCTGGAGTAGTTGGAGCAAGTGAATCTAAGAATCTTTGGATGGGAACTTTCCATTCTGTTTTTGCAAGAATTTTACGTTCTGAAGCAGATAAATTAGGATTTCCATCAAACTTTACCATTTATGACACGCAAGATTCTGTTCGATTAATAACTGCAATTATTAAAGAAATGCAGTTAGATAAAGACAGGTATAAGCCAAAACAAATATTAAGCAGAATCTCTTCCTTAAAAAATAGTTTGATTACCGTAAACGCCTATTTTAATAATGCTGATTTGGTAGAAGCTGATTTGCATGCAAGCAGACCAAAAGTGGGTGATATTTATAAAGAATATGTAGCAAGATGTTTTAAATCTGGTGCCATGGATTTTGATGATTTATTATTAAGAACCAATGAAATATTAGCGCGTTTCCCTGAGGTTCTAGCAAAATATCAAGACCGATTTAGATATATAATGGTGGATGAGTATCAAGACACAAATCATTCGCAATATTTAATTGTAAGAGCCTTGGCAGATCGTTTTCAGAACATTTGTGTGGTTGGAGATGATTCGCAAAGTATTTATAGTTTCCGTGGCGCAAACATCAATAATATTTTAAATTTTCAAAAAGATTATCCAGAAGTTAGAACCTTTAAATTAGAACAGAATTATCGTTCTACAAAAAACATTGTAAATGCGGCGAACTCTGTTATCGAGAAAAATAAAACTCGATTAGACAAAGTAGTTTGGACTTCTAATGATGAAGGAGAAAAAATTAAAGTAATGCGTACCATTTCTGATGGAGAAGAAGGACGTTTTGTAGCACAATCGATGTGGGAAAACATGATGAATAAGCAGTTGACAGCAGATGCGTTTGCTATTTTGTACAGAACAAATTCACAATCTAGAGCGTTAGAAGATGCATTGCGTAAAAAAGATATTAAGTATAAAATTTATGGCGGAATTTCTTTTTATCAACGAAAAGAAATCAAAGATTTACTGTCGTATTTACGCTTGTTAATCAACCCAAATGACGAAGAAGCGTTTAAAAGAGTTGTCAATTATCCTGCAAGAGGAATTGGACAAACAACGATTGATAAGTTAACGATTGCGGCAAATCATTATAAAAAATCAATTTTTGAAATTCTAAAACATTTAGATAAAGTCGATTTAAAGATAAATGCTGGAACAAAAAATAAATTGCAAGATTTTGTAAACATGATTTTGCGCTTGCAAATAGAATCGCAAACAAAAAATGCTTTTGAAATTGCAGATATTGTTGTGAAACAAGTTCGATTAATTAAAGATTTAGAAAAAGACGGAACACCAGAAGCGGTAAGTAAAGTCGAAAATGTTCAAGAATTATTAAACGGAATTAAAGATTTTATCACTGATAAAATAGAAACAGGAGAAGATGCATCATTAACGTCGTTTTTAGAAGATGTTGCCTTGGCTACGGATTTTGATTCTGATAAAAAAGATGATACTCCTAGAGTTTCTATGATGACCATTCATCAATCTAAAGGATTGGAATATCCGTATGTGTATATTGTTGGTTTAGAGGAAAATTTATTTCCTTCCGGAATGAGCATGAACACAAGAAGCGAGCTCGAGGAAGAACGCAGATTGTTTTATGTAGCACTGACTAGAGCAGAGCATCAGGCGTATTTGAGTTATGCACAGACCCGTTATCGCTGGGGAAAACTAACGGATGCAGAACCGAGCAGGTTTTTAGAAGAAATAGACGATAAATTTTTAGAATATATATCGGCTAAAAAACCCGAACCGTCTATAAATAGATTTGTAGATGCAAGTTTATTTGATACACCGTCAAAAACCATTCGTTTTCAAAAACCGATTCAGCGTAAAAAAATGGAGTTTAAAGCGAAGAAAGAAGAATCTTTTACTCCGCCTAAAAAACTGAAAAGAATACCAAATTCACCATCAGAAAACACCAATCTTTTTGATGCTAGCATTACTGTTGGCACATTAGTAGAGCATAATAGATTTGGAGCAGGAGAAGTGTTGAGTTTAGAAGGAAATGGCCCGAACAAAAAAGCAGAAATTAAATTCGGAACAGTAGGAAAGAAAAAATTATTATTGCAGTTTGCCAAGTTAAAAATAATCGGATAAAATAGCTGATTATTAATTTTTGATTACTTAAAATTAATCCTTAATTTGCAAGCTTTAAAATACTTCAAAAACAAACAGAGATAAAAAGCGTTATCGCTATATATTTCAATAAACTTTAGAATGGAATTCGAACTAGAATACAACTCAGAAAGACCGTTAATGATTATACCAGAATACGGCAGACACATACAAAAATTAGTAGATCATTGTGTCGCTTTAGAAGATAAAGAAAAAAGAAATGTAATGGCAAAAGCCATTGTAGATGTTATGGGTAATTTGCAACCGCATTTACGTGATGTTCCAGATTTTAAACACAAGCTTTGGGATCAATTATTTATCATGTCTAGCTTCAATTTAGATGCAGATTCTCCTTATGAAACTCCGTCAAAAGAAGAATTACAAGAAAAACCAGAATCGTTGCCATATCCAAAATCTGCATCAAGATATCGTTATTATGGTAATAATATTCAGGCAATGATTGATGTAGCACTTTCTTGGGAAGAAGGAGAAAAGAGAGAGGCATTGGTCTATACAATTGCCAATCACATGAAAAAATGTTATTTAAATTGGAATAAAGACACGGTAGATGATGATGTAATTTTTAATCATTTATTTGAGCTTTCAGATAGCAAAATAGATTTACGAAATTCTGAAGAAGTACTTTCTGAAAGCAGAAATTTACTAAGAAAAAGAACTTCTCAACAGGGTAAAAGCAATACAAAAAATTTTAAAACAAACAGAACCAACTACAGCAACAACAATAACAATCGAAAAAAATAAATATGGCATCATTTAAAATTGAGGGAGGTCACAAGCTAAGTGGTTCAATTACACCACAAGGAGCAAAAAATGAAGCTTTACAAGTTGTTTGTGCTGTATTACTAACTCCAAAAAAAGTTGTTATTGATAATATTCCTGATATTTTAGATGTTAATAAATTAATTTTTATTCTTGGAGAATTAGGCGTTAAAATTGAAAAACTATCACCTAATTCATATTGTTTTCAAGCTGATGAAATTAATTTAGAGTATTTAGAATCTGCAGAATTTAGAAGAGACGGAAGTTCTTTAAGAGGTTCTATTATGATTGTTGGTCCATTATTGGCTCGTTTTGGAAAAGGATACATTCCAAGACCTGGAGGAGATAAAATTGGTCGAAGAAGATTAGATACACATTTTGAAGGGTTTATTAGGTTAGGAGCAAAATTTAGACACAATAGAGAAGAATCTTTTTACGGAGTAGAAGCGGTAGAGTTATACGGAACAGAAATGTTATTGGATGAAGCTTCTGTAACAGGAACAGCAAATATTTTAATGGCTTCTGTTTTGGCAACCGGAACCACAACTATTTATAATGCTGCTTGCGAACCCTACATTCAACAGTTATGTAAAATGTTAAACTCAATGGGAGCAATAATTTCTGGAGTAGGTTCTAATCTGTTAATTGTAGAAGGCGTTAAAGAATTAAATGGCTGTCGTCATAGAGTTTTACCTGATATGATTGAAATTGGTAGTTGGATTGGTGTTGCAGTGATGACACAATCTGAATTAACAATCAAAGATGTTAGCTGGAAAGATTTAGGGCAAATACCAAATGTTTTTAGAAAACTAGGAATTCAACTAGAAAGAAAAGGAGATGATATTTATATTCCTGCTCAAGAAAGTTATGAGATTCAAAATTATATAGATGGCTCTGTGCTAACTGTTGCAGATGCACCTTGGCCAGGATTTACGCCAGATTTATTAAGCATTGTTTTGGTAATAGCTACACAAGCAAAAGGAACGGTTTTAATTCATCAAAAAATGTTTGAAAGTCGCTTGTTCTTTGTAGATAAATTAATTGATATGGGAGCAAAAGTAATTTTGTGTGATCCGCACAGAGCAACTGTAATTGGTCACGACCATAAATCTCAATTAAAAGCCACAAAAATGACTTCTCCAGATATTAGAGCCGGAATTTCATTATTAATTGCAGCTTTATCAGCAAAAGGAACTTCAATTATTAATAATATTGAGCAAATCGATAGAGGTTACGAAAATATTGAAGCTCGTTTAAAATCAATTGGTGCAAAGATTGAAAGAATAAAAGATTAATGCTAAACTGGGTTTAGTATTTTTTTAAATATAATAGTGTCAATTTGACACTATTTTTTTATTGGCAAAATTATTGTCAATAAATTGTTTACAATTTAACGATTACAACAAATGAGTACAGAAGAAAATAAAAAAGAAGAAGAGGTTTTGAAAAAGGAAGTAGAAACCCAAGTTGAAGAAAATACAGAGGTAGAAGCACATAAACCAACAATAGAAGAATTGCTTCAAACAGAAAAAGATAAATATTTACGATTGTTTGCAGAGTTTGAAAACTATAAAAAAAGAACAACTAGAGAAAGAATTGAATTGTTTAAAACTGCTGGTCAAGATTTAATGACAAGTTTACTGCCAGTAATGGATGATTTTGACAGAGGTTTGACAGAAATTAAAAAAACCAAAGACAAAGAATTGTTAAAAGGAATGCAATTGATTAATGACAAACTAAAGAAAACTTTAGAGCAAAAAGGACTTACATTAATAAAAGTGAAAGCAGGTGATGTTTTTGATGCCGATATACACGAAGCAATTACTCAAATTCCTGCTCCAACAGATAAATTAAAAGGAAAAGTTATTGATTGTATCGAAAACGGATATAAGTTAGGAGATAAAATTATACGTTTTCCAAAAGTAGTTATTGGGCAGTAAAAAAGTCTGCAGTAACAGTAAACAGTTAGCACTGAAGACTGAGACTGAAAACTGAAACTAAAAAATATGGCAAAAAAAGATTTTTACGAAATATTAGGAATAAGCAAATCAGCTTCGGCTGCAGAAATAAAAAAAGCATATCGAAAGATGGCTATAAAATATCATCCAGATAAAAACCCTGATGATGCAACTGCAGAAACAAAATTTAAAGAAGCTGCAGAAGCTTATGAAATTTTGAGCGACAATAATAAAAAAGCACGTTACGACCAATATGGACACCAAGCATTTGAAGGCGGTCATGGTGGCAGCGGTTTCGGTGGTGGTGGAATGAACATGGAAGATATCTTTAGTCAATTTGGAGATATTTTTGGTGGTGGTTTTGGCGGCGGTGGATTTGGTGGCGGAGGTCAACGACAAGCTCGAGTTAAAGGAAGTAATATGCGAATTCGTGTAAAATTAACTTTAAAAGAAATTGCAGAAGGTGTTGAAAAGAAAGTAAAAGTTAGAAGAAAAATTCAAGCAACAGGAGTTACATATTCTACTTGTTCAACATGTAATGGGGCTGGTCAAGTAACAAGAGTTACCAATACAATTTTAGGAAGAATGCAAACAGCAACTACATGCCCAACATGTCAAGGAGCTGGACAAAGTATAAAATCGAAGCCATCAGATGCAGATGCAAATGGATTGATTGTAAAAGAAGAAACGGTTTCAATACAAATTCCTGCTGGAGTTACAGAGGGAGTTCAATTAAAAGTAGCTGGAAAAGGAAATGAAGCACCAGGAAAAAATTCAATCCCAGGAGATTTATTAGTATTGATTGAAGAAATTAAACACGCTACCTTAAAAAGAGAAGGAACAAATATTCATTACGATTTATACATTAATTTATCAGAAGCTGTTTTAGGTATCAGTAAAGAAGTTGAAACTGTTACAGGTAAAGTAAAAATTAAAATTGATACAGGAACACAATCTGGGAAAATTTTGCGCTTAAAAGGAAAAGGACTGCCAAGTATAGAACGTTACGGAAATGGAGATTTCTTAATCCATATTAATGTTTGGACTCCACAAGAGTTAAACAAAGAACAAAAAAAGTTTTTTGAAGATATGCAGAATGATGAAAATTTCGCTCCGAGCCCAAATACTTCCGATAAATCTTTTTTCGAAAAAGTAAAAGATATGTTTATGTAACAAATGTTACAATAAAATCAACAAAATATAATATATTTGCATTATTATTAGTTTAAAATTAATAATTTCTTTTTCATAGCAATTTTCCCACTTAAGAAATTAAGTGGGTTTTTTATTTGTACTTTTGTAGAATAATTTAGCAGGTCAATCTTATCGCCATGCTTTAGGCGTGGAGGAAAGTCCGGACACCAAAGAGTAGCATAGCGGATAACATCCGTCCAGTGTAAACTGAGGACAAGTGCAACAGAAAGCAAGTACAGTTCGGCTGTAGTGAAACCAGGTAAACTCTATGCGGTGCAATGCCACGTATATTAGAGATTGAGAACTACTCGTTCGATTCTAAGGGGTGGGCAGATTGAGTCTAAAAGTAATTTTAGAACTAGATAAATGATAAGATTTCGTTTTATTACGAAAACAGGATTCGGCTTATAGACCTGCTTTATTTTTCTTTATTATTAATATGGTAATATTTAATCGTTTTCACAATATAATTTTATAAATTAAGCTGTATTTTATTATTACATTATTGATAATGTAATAGTTAGTTGATTTTGCTGTTTATTTTATAATTTCAATAGAAAATTGTAATTTCGCAAAACAATATTTAAACAAATACAACTTATGGCTTTTGATATAGAAATGATTAAATCGGTTTATTCAAAAGTAGTTGAAAGAGTAGATACTGCTCGTGATATTACTGGTAAACCATTAACACTTGCAGAAAAGATTTTATACTCGCACCTTTGGGATGGAAATCCACCTAAAGCTTTTGAAAGAGGCAAGGATTATGTAGATTTTGCCCCAGATAGAATTGCATTACAAGATGCTACTGCCCAAATGGCATTATTGCAGTTTATACAAGCTGGAAAATCTAAAGTAGCAGTACCTACAACAGTTCATTGCGACCACTTAATTCAAGCAAAACAAGGTGCAGCTCCTGATTTATTGCGTGCAAACCAAACAAGTAGTGAAGTTTTTGATTTTTTAGCATCAGTATCCAATAAATATGGTATCGGATTTTGGAAGCCAGGAGCAGGAATTATTCACCAAGTTGTATTAGAAAATTATGCATTTCCAGGAGGCATGATGATTGGAACCGATTCTCATACAGTAAATGCAGGTGGATTAGGAATGGTTGCTATTGGAGTTGGTGGAGCAGATGCGGTTGATGTAATGGCTGGAATGGCTTGGGAATTGAAATTTCCAAAGCTTATTGGCGTAAAATTAACCGGAAATATTAATGGTTGGACCTCTGCAAAAGATGTAATTCTTAAAGTAGCAGGAATTTTAACTGTTAAAGGAGGAACTGGTGCTATTGTGGAATATTTTGGTCCTGGAGCTAAAAATTTATCGTGTACAGGAAAAGGAACCATCTGTAATATGGGAGCCGAAATTGGTGCAACAACTTCTACTTTTGGTTACGACGATTCTATGGAGCGTTATTTACGTGCTACAGATAGAAGCGATATTGCTGATGAAGCAAACAAAATACGAGAATACTTAACAGGAGATGATGAAGTGTATGCAAACCCTGAAACATATTTCGATCAAGTCATTGAAATCGATTTAAATACGTTACGTCCACATTTAAATGGGCCATTTACACCAGATTTAGCAACTCCAGTTGGAGAGCTAGGAGAAAAAGCAAGAAAGAACGATTGGCCAATAAAAGTAGATTGGGGGCTTATTGGATCGTGTACAAACTCGTCTTATGAAGATTTAACTCGTGCAGCATCTATTGCCAAACAGGCTGTGGATAAGAACATTAAACCGAAATCTGATTTCGGTATCAATCCAGGTTCAGAACAAATTCGGTTTACGGCTGAACGTGATGGGATTTTAAAAATATTTGAAGATTTAGATGCTACCATTTTTACCAATGCTTGCGGGCCATGTATTGGACAATGGGATAGAAGTGATGTTAAGGGCGATGAGAAAAATACCATTGTACATTCTTTTAACAGAAATTTCTCAAAACGTGCCGATGGAAACCCAAATACACATGCTTTTGTTGGCTCACCAGAAATGGTCGCTGCTATTGCAATTTCAGGTCGTTTAGATTTTGATCCAATGAACGACACCTTGATTAATGAAGATGGTCAAGAGGTAAAATTAGATGAACCAAGAGGCATAGAATTGCCACCATTAGGCTTTGATGTAGAAGATGCTGGCTATGTTGAGCCTTTAAAAGATGGAAGTGGTGTAGATATTTCTGTAAGTCCAACTTCAGAGCGTTTACAATTACTAACTCCTTTCGAGCCAATAGGAAACGACATTAAAGGTGCTAAATTATTGATAAAAGCATTCGGAAAATGCACGACTGACCATATATCTATGGCTGGACCATGGTTGCGTTTTAGAGGACATTTAGATAATATTGCAAATAATACTTTAATTGGAGCAGTAAATGCTTTTAATAAAAAAACAAACTTTGTAAAGAATCAATTAACTGGAGAATATGACGCCGTTCCTGCAGCTCAAAGAGCATATAAAAAAGCAGGAATTAAATCCATTGTAATAGGAGATCACAATTATGGTGAAGGTTCTTCTAGAGAACACGCAGCAATGCAACCAAGACATTTAGGTGTTGCCGCAGTTTTAGTAAAATCTTTTGCTAGAATCCACGAAACAAACTTGAAAAAACAAGGAATGTTAGGATTGACATTTGCTAAGGAAAGTGATTATGATTTAATTCAAGAAGATGATACGTTTAACTTTGTAGATTTAAATGCCTTTGCTCCAGGAAAACCATTAACATTAGAAGTTGTTCATGCAGATGGAAGTAAAGATACAATCATTGCAAATCACACATACAACCAAGGTCAAATTGCTTGGTACAACGAAGGTTCTGCATTGAATTTAATTAAAAAAGAAAATGCGGCTTAAAACACCCCGTTTCAAATAAATTTTAAAAGGTTCTATTAATAGAACCTTTTTTTTGTAAGTAATATTTTTTGTATTCGACCAAAAATTCATCCTAAAACAAGTAGCATGAATTCTATATGGTATTTCGAAAATGTAAATGTCTTTAATTTATTGTGTCCACATAAATTTAAAGAATATAAAGAATGCCATAGTTTTGATAGCTATCAAAAGAATGATTATGTGTATTTTGAGTCAGATGCTGCCAAAAAGATATACCTTATTGAAAAAGGAAAAGTAAAAATAGGTTATTATACTGAAGATGGACTAGAGGTTGTTAATGCAATCTTGTCTAAAGGGGAATTATTTGGAGAAAAAGCGATTTTAGGAGAAGAAACAAGAAGAGAGTTCGCGAAATCAGTAAATAATTCAACTTCTATTTGCCCAATTAGTGTAGATCTTATTCATGATTTGATGAGAGATAATAAAACATTCAGTTTAAAGATATATAAGTTTTTAGGTTTTAGAATACAAAAACTGGAAAGAAGATTACAATTATTATTGTTTAAAGACATTAAAACAAGATTGCTAGAGTTTTTAAATGAATTATGTGAACAATATGGACATGACTGTGAAAGAACAGGAGATAAAGTAATTGAACATCCTTATACTCAAAAAGATATTGCCTCATTAATTGGAACTTCAAGACCAACTCTTAATTCAATTATGAATGAATTAAAAGAAGCAAAAATCATCAATTTTAATAGAAAAGAAATAAGAATTTTAGAAAAAATTGCCTAAGTGTAAGCTAGCTTACATTTCAAACGAATTCCTCAATCTACCTTTGTCATAACATTAACATTAACATTAAAATAATATTATGATAAAAAAAACAACAATTTTAGCAATTATTGCTATCGGACTAATTTTTACTTCTTGTTCTAAAAGCGAAGAAGAAACTGTAAAAACAATTACTCAATCTTTTCAAAATCTACCAGATTTAGGTGCTAATTATGTGTATGAAGGTTGGTTAATTGTAGGAACTGAAAAAATATCTACAGGAAGATTTTCTCACACAGAAGGAGCAAGTTTTACAAGTGATATAATTGATATCGCAAAAGTAAATTCTGCTACAACTTATGTATTAACAATTGAACCAACAACTGAAACAGGATCAGATATATCAAGTCCAAGTGGATGGATTTTTTCTAAAGGAAATTTCACAAATAACATAGCTACACCATCAACAAATAATGCTTTATTTTCTGGTTCAACAAATTTAGAAACTGCAACTGGAAATTTCTTTTTAAAAGCACCATCTGTTGGAACTACTGGAACTGATGTAAATGGAATTTGGTTTATTGATGCTTTGCCGCCAACAAAAGGAGGATTTACAAATTTACCAGCTTTAGCAACTGGTTGGATTTACGAAGGTTGGGTAGTTGTTCCTAACTCAAGTGGTAGTATGACGCCAGTATCTACAGGAAGATTTTCTAATCCAAATATGGCAGATGAAAGTTTCTTTGGGGCTGCAAATAATAATGAATTTAAAGGACCAAACGGTGTTCCACCATTTCCAGGAGAAGATTTTATTTCTGATCCAAATAGTAGATATGCAGGAGTAACTTTTCCAATTGATTTGAGTAACGCTACTATTGTTATTTCTATTGAACCAACAACAAATGATGTAGCAACTCCATTTGGATTAAAACCATTTGTAGTTAAATTAAATAATCAAGCAGCTGCAACTGCTGTAAGTATTACTAACAACTATTCAGGAAAAGCAATTTCAGGAAGTGTAAAAAGGTAGAAAAATAGAAAGATTTAATCAACTATTTTATGTTAATGGTTTGATTTTATCCGAAGTGCAGTCAATTTTTGATTGCACTTTTTTTATACATTTTAATTAAAGTTAACCCGTTGTGCATTATGATTTAAAAGAAAAAAGTTGTTCATCTTACTGAAAATCAGTAAATTGATTTAACCATAAATCATTAATAATGAACAACTTAAATGCAAATTACGAAAGAATATTGGAA
>Ga0316209_1000798_pt1 | contig 43981 bp, 35 predicted proteins | sample 6monopyrite_MG_FD_204945 | JGI IMG/M metagenome (GOLD analysis project Ga0316209, IMG submission 204945) | Microbial mat bacterial communities from mineral coupon in-situ incubated in ocean water Damariscotta River, Maine, United States -... | ecosystem: Environmental > Aquatic > Marine >...
CGGCCAACATGCGCATTGGCACGCGTTAGCTAGATGACAAGCACTCGCGCCAATGCGCAATAACACATCAATCGAAGTGGCCCCTTTTTACGCCGCGACTTGGTCCCTTTTTACTCTGCGATTGACAGGTGTTTGATGAGTGTCGTTTTAAGAAGCGGAACATACTACCTACGAAAGCGCATTCCAGCGCGGTTTTTTACTATAGATCCCCGCAAAGAGATTTGGGTGTCCCTGAAGACAGATTCAAAAAGTTCGGCTCAAGAGAAAGCAAAGCTTTTGTGGGTGACTCTTTTGGATGCGTGGGAAGCCAGGTTGCAGGGGAATTCCGAGGACGCTGCTGAGCGGTTCGAGGCTGTTCATGATATCGCTCGGAGCAAAGGTTTTAGGTATCTACCTGTTCAGGATGTCGCTCGCTTGCCACTGGAGGAGCTGTTGGAGCGCGTCGAGGCTTTGCAGTCTGGTGCAGGTCGCGTAGAGATCGCCGAAGCTCCTGCACTTCTCGGAGTTGTTCAAAGCCAGAGATTACGATCAGCCAAGCGCTGGAGGTTTACTGGCCGCTAAGCAAAGACAAGCTTTTAGGAAAAAGTGACGATCAAAAGCGCCGATGGGTAAACCCGCGCAAAAAGGCCATCAAGAATTTCATTCATGTGGTGGGTGACGTAAGCCTTTCCAGCCTCACACCTGAACACATGCTGGACTTCCGTGAGTGGTGGCTGGAGCGCCTTCAAGACGACGACCTCACTGCCAATTCAGCAAACAAGGATATTATCCATTTGGGTCATATCTTAAAAACGGTGAATAACATGAAGCGTCTTGGGTATGCCCTTTGTTTGGAGAGCCTCGTCTCGTTCAAAGAGGGTGACAGTCAGGCACGGCCACCATTCTCGGATGATTGGATTCAGAATAAGCTGTTGGCGCCAGGTGCTCTCGATGGGCTCAATAGTGAAGCAAGAGCAATTTTTATCGGTATGATTAATACTGGATATCGCCCGAGCGAAGCAGCGGGCTTGACGGCTGAACGCATCCGACTGGATTCAAATATCCCGCATATCGTTATTGCGCCTGAATCGGATCGCGAAATTATGAACAAGGTTTCACGACGAAAGATTCCGTTGTCCGGTGTTAGTCTTGAAGCCTTTCGGCAGTTCCCAGAAGGTTTCCCTAGGTATCGGGAAAACCCTGCCTCGCTGTCAGCTACCGTCAATAAATATCTGACAGAAAATAACCTCAGAGAGACTGATAAGCACGTATTTTACAGCTTGCGTCATAGCTTTGAGGACAGGCTGCTGCGTGAAGGAGTTGACGAGCGCATTCGCAGAAACTTTATGGGCCATTCGTTGGGGCGTGAGTCTTATGGTGAGGGCGGCGGCCTTGAATTCCAGTTGGAGATGATCAAGAAAATCGCCTTTTAGGTGACATCCGGCAATCATGTCCGTTTTTGTCACTATTTCAACATTGAGCGAATGTATGACGCGACATTGCGGGCGTCCACGACGGCCTCACGAACAAGCCAGTCAAAGTGGCCCGAGAGTGATTTGACGCGCTCGATTTCGCGAAAGGCGAGATAGCATTGCCCGACATAGATCACTGCCAAATTTGGGCCAAAAACTGTGACGGGCGAGCTAAATACCTGATGCGCGTCAAATAGGAATATGCGTAATCTCGGGAACATCAGATCGCATTGATCGGCGATAAAGTTCAGTTGTTCATATCGAACGTTTTCGCTCACACTATTGTAGTAGGACGTGCCCGCGGCACATGCCTCTATTTCATGAATTGGTATGGCAATCTCATAGTCCGAAACACCGGATGACAACCATGCGAGCTGATCCTGCATTGCGCTGAATGCTTCGGGCAAACGGCGCTCAGGCACGGATGCGTATTCCCACTCCAACATCCGTTCCGTCTTTAGAATATCCGGCAACGTCGCTGGCACATGGCGCACCTTGTAGCCTGCGGCCTCATGGTGCCATGCAAGAAGCTGGGCGTCCGCCGAGGTTCGTTCGGCGGGGCTTAACGAGAGCGCTGCCGCTACAATGTCACCGGGGGTCTCTGGTCTATTTGTCAGACCAAGTAGCCAGTCAGTGCTGACCCCCAAGGCAACAGCAACGTCAGCGGCCAATTGCGCATTCGGTAGTCGCGGATGGTCGTCTTTCAGGAGCTGACCAATGGTTGAACGATCCACATTGGTTGTTCTGGATAAGGCACTTCGGGTTGTGCCACTATTAAACATCGCCTCCTGAAGGCGGTTTCGAAATAAGTTAGCCCGATCGCGTTTGTCCATCACAATCCACCTTGCAGATTAATATCACCAAACATGTATTAACGCAGCAAATTCACATAATGTCCACGCACACCTTTGCGCGATAGACCAATGGAAACTTTACCCCACGCGCGGAGATAAACCCAATGGACAGCAAAATCAGACTTCTCGCTAAGGCCGTCACTTGGCAAGTCGCAGGGTTCTTTTCAATGATGCTGATCGGGTTCCTGTTCACAGGTTCAATCACGGCAAGCGGCGGCATCGCTATTGCGGGGTCGATTACTGGCTTTGTCGCATATTTCGCTCATGAGATGGCTTGGGCACGCGTTGCGTGGGGACGCGGTATGGCAACTGTTGTAACACGTTTGGACACCAGCACAGAGGCGTAGAAAGAGAGATTGAATCTCGCATCAAAATCAATTGAGGATGAAACTCCGGAAGCTGGTTTGACGTTTCCTATTTCAAAATTGCCTGATCCTGATGTTGTCGTTTTGCCATGTAATGAATGTATTGAAGAGCCGTTGCTGCGTATTGATGCCAAATTTTGCATAGGCGATTTTTTCGGTGTGTTTTAACTGTCGGCACCGTGATTCCGAGAACCATACTGATCGACAACCCCGAATGGCCCTTTAAGATCATTTGCATGATTTCTGCTTCTCGTGACGTCAACAGGTCATAGCCAAACACCTCCAGCGGGCGATGCGGCTTAGAGACGTTGTGCTCGGCCTTGCAGGCGGACACGGCGCCATCACTGCACCGCAAACCTGACGCCGCAGCTTTTGGCAAACGTGAAATCGGGACGGCAAGGCAATACCCCAGCGGCACAAACCGTGCTGGACGGACCGTGGAACAAGACACTTTTGTCCTATCCCAGCACAGCGTATGCTGGTCGCGTGGGCTGAGCAAAAAAATCAGTTATTGATAGCAATACCGCTGGCGTTCGACAAAACTGGCGCAATTTCTGGCGTCGCGGCTAAGACAGAACCGCCCTTTCTTAAATCTTCACTGAGGCAAGTGCCCGCGATCACTCCGCCTGCTTCAAGCACCATGAGCAATCCTGCAAGGCAATCCCAAGCGTTCATATGTAGTTCAACATAGCCGTCTGAGCGGCCATCGGCTACATATGCAAGCCCCAGCGCTCCTGATGATGCGCGTCGGGCATTGGCTCCCTCCGACAAAACTTCCGCCAAAATATTGAGATAGCCAAGGTTTGGTAGACGGTTCGACCAGCCAACTTCTACGCTGGTTGCGTCAATGTCTTCGATACCAGACACGCGAACTACGTCTCCGTTGCGCGTTGTTCCAGCCCCCTTGCGTGAAACGTACAATTCATCGAACGGCGGATTAAAAATAAGGCCCAATTCAATTTCATTATTTGATACAAATGCGATGGCGATACAATAATGCGGAATGCCCCGCGCGAAATTGGCGGTTCCGTCTATCGGATCTACAACCCAATAGTTTTCTTCACCGATACCACCGGTTTCCTCTCCGAAGAAACCGTCGTCTGGGAACTTTTCTAGCAAAGCGGATCTGATAAATTCTTCGACCACTAGGTCTGTTTCTGTCAAAAAATCCTGCGGGCCTTTCATCATTATTTTTTGCTGTGACTGTGCAACAAACCCATCTTGTGCGAGTTTACCTGCATGGCGAATGAGTTCCTCAGCAAAGGTGGCACGCACATCAATTTCGTTTGCATCACCAGTCTTAAAATTTGACAAATTCATGTTACCCGCTACGAAAAATCCGATGGCTTCATTACTACCGTTGCAGCGAGGGTGAACCAAAGTTGACAAAATTTCAAGAAATTCGAGCAACCGCCCTACGTCTCGTTCTAAAACCAGCCTTCTGAAGATGTAGTTTATTCAAATCTTTCGCACATTTCGCCACCAGGTTTTAAAAATATGTCAATGTGATGGTACAAGACTGATATCGCCTATATTTTCTGCATAAACTGCGCAATCAAAGCTACGCATATTTGCAGCTGAACCAACACATATTGTCTTAATTCCTGCCGATATCGAAGACGTTAAACCGGCCGATGCGTCCTCAAAAACGATCGCTCTTTCAGCAGGCACTCCTAGACGACGCAGTGTCTCGACATATGGAAACTTATCGGGCTTCCCTTTTGCCAAGAACTCAGAAGATACGACCTCATTAATGCACGATCCAATGTTCAGTAATTGGATGCATTTTTGAATTGCTTTTTCTGGGGCAGATGAACAAATCGCAGTTGCAAAGTCATTTCCAGAAAGTGCTCTAACCAAATCAGATGCACCAGGGATCTCGAATACGTTATAATCGTAGCGAGCCAGCGCTCGCTCAATAATGGCTTTTTCAATCAACTGTGCGTTGGCTGGGGCAATCACTTCCGCGACAAAATCTGCAACACTACGGCCTACATAGGCCAACAAGATCTGCTCGCTGACATCCACGTTCTCGCGATTGGCAATGTATTGCTTTGCCTCGGCCCAAACAGGTTCGCTCTCAACCAATGTTCCATCCAGATCAAAAATTACAGCGTCGATATCTTTTAGGTCGCACTGTTGATTTTGATACCGTAATAACATTGAGTTAGCTGATGGGCAGTAAAACTGGGCCGGCTTCCGAGAACCCAACTATAATTTCTTGTCCGATCAAAAGCGGGTTATCCACGTCGTCCTGCACTGCAAACATCGTTGCAAACCCTGAATCCAATGTGTATTCCATACGGCTGCCAACATAAGTCGCCTTGTTAACAACCGCTTTGAACCCACGCGCTGCGCCGATCACCAGACGGGGTGGCCGAATAGCAATGATAGCGGCACCTTGAGAGACGCCTCTCGCGGGCAAAGTTGTTTGAAAATCTCCCAATGTTACATGCGCCGTGTCGCCATTTACGGCCGTGACTTCGCACGGCAGCAAATTAGCCTCACCAATAAAATCGGCCACGAACGTATCGGCGGGCGTGTCATATAACTGTCGAGGCGTTCCCATCTGCGCAATTGATGCATTGCGCATCACAACGATTTCGTCTGAAACCGCCAATGCTTCTTCTTGGTCGTGGGTTACGTAAACCACTGTAAGACCGAGGTTTTGTTGAATCTCTCGAATTTCTTCGCGCACTTGGCGCCGCAGCTTTGCATCCAGATTTGAAAGCGGTTCGTCAAACAACAAAACCTGAGGCTCCAAGACCAGCGCCCGTGCCACTGCAACCCTTTGCTGTTGGCCACCAGATAGTGCACTTGGCAGCCGGTCGCCATAACCAGTCAACCCCACTAGGTCCAAGCCAGCATGGGCACGCTCACGGGTTTCTGATTTATTAAACCCTGAAAACCCAAGGCCATATGAAACGTTCTCAAGAACCGTCATATGCGGAAATAACGCATATGATTGGAAAACCATCGACACATCGCGATCGGTCGCCGGCAAAGTAGTGACGTCTTTACCGCCAATGAAAATCTGGCCTTTGGTGGCCATTTCAAGTCCCGCAACCATGCGTAATGTTGTTGTTTTTCCGCAACCAGATGGCCCTAACAAGGTGACCAGTTTTCCTGCCTCAATCTCTAGATTGATATTATCAATTGCTTTCACATCGCGGCCATACATCTTTGTGACATTGCGAAAACTAACGGTTGCAGCTTTGCTGTTTATATCAGTCATAAATTATCCTTTGCAGCGCTTCCACGTCGCCCTATTTTTGTTCGCCCGACCAACAATTGCAAAATGCCCACGGCTAAAAGCATTACGAATATTAGCGTTGTGGAATAAGCAATCGCCAGCCCGTAGTCGTTGTTTTCGACGCGCCCGATAATATAACTCGTTGCCATATCGTACTTCGCTGACACAAGAAATATGACCGCAGAAATAGCCGTCATCGCCCGCACAAAGCTATAGACCAGCGCCGCCATAATGGCGGGTTTTAGCAAGGGCAGGATAACCCTTCGGAACGTTTGCCAACTATTGGCACCCAATGTTAGCGAGGATTCGTCCAGCGACTTATCGAGTTGAGACATAGACGCGATACCCGCCCGCACACCAACAGGCATGTTGCGGAAAACGAAACTGATGACCAAAATAACGCCCGTCCCCGTTAACTCTATCGGTGGAACATTGAAGGCCAGAATATAACTGACACCAATCACAGTGCCTGGGATGGCAAACGATAGCATGGTGCCAAATTCAAACGCATTTTTGCCTCTGAAAGTTTGCCGTGTTAGCAGATAGGCTGTAATCAATCCCACCGCCGCTGTTATAGGTGCCGCAATTGTGGCGATTTGAATTGTTGTCCAGAAACTATCCCATGCAGACCCGGTCCATTGCCAACCTTTGTCTGTAATACGCACGGAAAACGCTGTCACGTAATGTTTGATTGTCAGTGTATTATCGACACCCCAAAGCTTTACCATGCTTCCGTAAATGATCATGCCGTAAATGATCAGGGTGAATGTGCTCCAAATTGCGGTAATTACCAAAACTGGTATTGCCAATCCGCGGGGCATCAATGGATGCACGCCACTGTCACCTTTGCCTGAGACAGTTGTGTATGACTTTTTGCCCAGCCATTTTCGCTGCGCATAGAACGCCGTCAGCGTAAAGCCAAGCAAAACAATTGCCAGTACCGCTGCGCGACCTTGGTCATATTGAGCACCTACTATAGCAAAGAAAATCTCGGTCGACAAAACGTCATAATTGCCTCCTAAAATTAGTGGGTTGCCAAAATCGGCCATGCTTTCGATAAATCCGAGTAAAAACGCATTCGCCAAGCCTGGTCGCATCAGCGGCAGTGATACTGTTTTAAACACCTGCCAGCGCGAGGCACGCAACGTTTGGGCGGCTTCTTCCATTGATGGGCTAACACCCTCAACAACGCCAATAAGCACCAAGAAGGCAATCGGCGTATAGGCCAGAACCTGTGCGATCATCACGCCGGGCAAGCCATATAACCAGCGGGTTGGTTGCAGGCCGAACAGCTCGCTGAAAAATCGCGTAGCCGAGCCAGACAAGCCAAACATCAGAATAAGCGCAAGCCCGATAACGAAGGGCGGTGTGATGATTGGCAGAATTGTCAAAGCGCGAACCGCGCGGCGATATTTAAAGCCTGACCGCGTGACAACCAACGCAAAGGCCAACCCTAAAACCGTGGTCAAAAAGCCAACACTAATCGCCAGAAATAAGGAGTTCCACGCAACACCGCAGCGGCCCGGCCCGGCCAAACAGCCCAGACCCCATATTCGGTCATCAAAGAATTTACCGACGAATACAGCAACAGAATATGATCCGTCTTCGGTAATAAAGGCCGAAAGCAACATATTGACGATGGGAAAGAATACAAATGCGCCAACAATTGCGATAACAAATCCAATGGCGCTGACCACAAATACATCACCACCTATAGCGCCACGCGCTGCAATGCCTTGGGTTAATAGAAATAGGAATGAGCTGGCTAGAAATAACCCGCCATAACCCATGCCAAATTGGCGTCCGTCAAGCTTTCCAAATAACGCGGTTAGCCAGTCATAATTCCAGCCACGAATACCAATGCTAAAGCCTTGAATGATAAGCCAACTAAAGCCAATCACTCCTGTCAGGATCAATATTTTTGCATACAACGGGTCATTTTTTGGCCGATTAAGCACAAACAGTGGCATGACGAGCGGTATCAGCAGCGGCGCAAGCCAGAGCTTCTCACCTTGCCCAATTAGAAATATCGCTGGCGCATAGTTTTTATCAAAGGGATAGCCGTCAACCAGCCATCGGCCTGAGAATAGCCCGCCGTCTACCAAATACCATGGCAATAGCAGAAAACCGGCCCAGCCGACCAAAATCCATAAAATAAGGACCGGCTGGGAAAGGGTTTTGGTTGACGTTGTCACGATTTATTGCGGCAATGTTGAGATTTCTTCATCCCATTTTGCCAGCAAACGACGGCGTTCATCCGACGAACCATAAAGGGTGAAATCATAATCGATTAGTTTGATATCATCCATATTTGGTGCTGAAGGTGATGTGTCCGCACTTGCATTTGACGGCACTTGAAACGCATTTACTTGCAACGCTAGGTTTTGCGCTTCGGTTGTTAATGCCCAGTCATAAAACGCTTTTGCACTGTCTTCATTGCGCGCGCCTTCAATAATTGACATTGAGCCAATCTCAAACCCGGTGCCTTCGCATGGGGCCACAACGGTAATCGGGAATCCCGCAACCGCTTGTTTCACGGCGTCATGCATAAACACGATGCCAACTGTGGATTCGCCGCGTGCAGCCGCTTTGATAGGGGCTGAACCTGATTTGGTATATTGATTGATGTTGGCATGAAGCCCGGCCATAAACTCAAAGCCTTCTTCTTCGCCAAACAACTGAACGATTGTCGCAAGGGTGGTATATGCCGTGCCCGATGAATTCGGGTTAGCCATTTGCACATGTCCTTTAAAAGACGGGTCCAGCAGGTCTGACCAGCATGTTGGTGGCTCTAGCCCTGCGGCCTCTAGCAATTCGGTGTTATACCCGAAGCCAAGCGCGCCCGAATAAATGCCGATTGTGCGGTTGCCAGAGCTTTCAGCCTGTGAAATTGCCCAAGGATGCAACTGATCGCGCATTGGCGACAGGTATTCCATGGTCAGGCCTTCTTCGGCGGCCTGCAAATGTGGGTCACCAGTGCCGCCCCACCAAACATCGCCGCGCGGGTTGGATGATTCTGCCTTGATTTGGGCAAATGTCTCACCAGAGCTTTTGCGGGTCATGTCGACATCTATGCCGGATGCTTCTTCAAAACTATTGGCAACCAACTGGCACCAATCTTCTTGCGCAGAGCAATAAAGCGTTAGGCTTTGCGCTTGCGCCATGCCTGTGGCGGCCACCAGCGTAAATGCTGACGAGGCAAGTAGTTTGTTAAATGTAGTCATTTCTTCCTCCAGGTTTTGATCCACCTTTGCGGCGGTTTTGATTATTGTTTTCATTACCGTATGGTCAAAGAAATTTGTAAGCAACGAATTCGTAAGTTTTGTTAAAAATGAGCGCAGTCAATTTGACACCATCATCGAGTCCCCTTTGGCAAGCTCCAAGCGTTGATCAAAGATTGGCACAGCCGGAATATGTCAAAGCGGGAGCCGAGGAGATTAATTGGGATATCGAGGTCTGGGCCCTTGGGGACTGGGATGATAAGATAAATTTACGAGAAAATGAAGCGGCTCCGATAAGGCGAGAGGCAGCGTTCTCCTGGTTTTGATCACGGGCTTTTAAAAATCCGCGGTAACCGCTGACCGATATCCTTCTGTTTGTGGCCATTGACGATGGCTGTGAGAGCCGCCAATCTAAATGCAGCAACACCTCGCCAATGTCAGATTTCAGGAAGCTGCACAGTAACGTAGGCGATCCCAGCCAACGGCCGCATTGGGCCGTGAGTCGCAGACGGCTCGGGATCGAAAATCAGTAGGCTCAAGCGGGGAGTTAACACGCGTGCGCCCAATTACCGGCTTAACTGGTATGCCACTCACGGTCCCCATTGTGGTCCTTCACTCGGGTCGGCAGGCCAATGCTGTCGAGCAACACGAATAGCGGCTTGGGATCAAGCTCTTCCACGTTCATCATGGCGCCCAGGTCATAGGTCCCATCGGCGATCAGCATGGCCATCGCGACTGGCGGAACGCCCGCGGTGTAGGAAATCCCTTGGCTACCTACTTCGTTATATGCGTCCTTGTGATCCGCAACATTGTAAACAAACACTTCGACGTCTCGGCCATCTTTCTTGCCCTTGACCAGATCTCCAATACAGGTTTTCCCTGTGTAATTGGGCGCGAGGCTGGACGGGTCGGGCAGCACAGCCTTGACCAACTTGAGCGGCACAACCTCCACCCCTTCGGCCGTTACAACGGGTTGCTCCGACAAAAGCCCCAGGTTTTGCAGCACGGTGAACACGTTAATGTAGTGGTCGCCAAACCCCATCCAGAACCGGATATCAGCTTGCGGATAATTGGCCGCCAGAGAATGCACTTCGTCATGGCCTGACATATAGGCCTTTTGCTTGCCTACGACGGGCAAATCCCATTCTCGGCCTACCTCGAACATCTTGTTCTCTTGCCACGCGCCTTGCTGCCAGCTGTAAACGGTGCCGGTGAATTCGCGGAAATTGATCTCTGGGTCGAAGTTCGTCGAGAAGTATTTTCCGTGTGAACCTGCATTGATGTCAACGATGTCGATTGATGTAACTTCGTCCATGAACTCATCGACCGCAAAGCGAGCAAAGGCATTCACCATGCCCGGATCAAATCCAGCGCCCAAAATTGCGGTAACGCCTGCTTTTGCGCAATCATCACGGCGCTTCCATTCGTAGTTGCCGTACCAAGGCGGGGTTTCGCAAACTTTGGATGGGTCTTCATGGATCGCAGTGTCGATATAGGCGGCACCTGTTTGAATGCAGGCTTCCAGCACAGTCATGTTCACAAACGGCGAACCCACGTTGATCACGATCTGCGTGCCAAGTTTGATGATTAGCGCAGCAACCGCTGCGGTATCCATGGCGTCAACCGCGTGGGATGCAAAAACGCCGTCCTGTTTCATCGCCGACTTCTCATGCACGCTTTGAAGGATCGCGTCGCATTTCGATACGGTCCGGCTTGCAATATGAAGGTCGCCCAGAGCATCGTTATTCTGCGCACATTTATGCGCGACTACCTGTGCGACGCCACCTGCGCCAATGATTAGAACATTGCGTTTCATGTATCCAAAAGACCTCTTCTAGTGTTGTTTAGGACAGTGCAGCGACGAAATCTTCATACCCAAAGTCACGCACCATCCGAATTGTGCCATCCAGTTCACGCACCGCAATGCTTGGCATTTTGACCCCGTTAAACCAGTTTTTCTTGACCATTGTGTAACCCGCCGCATCCTGAAACGAAAGCCGATCACCCGCCTTGAGTGGGGCATCAAAGCTAAATTCGCCAAAGATGTCTCCGGCAAGACAGGATTTACCACAAATCATCCATTCGTGGTCGCCCGTGTTGGGCAAGATTTTTGCAGGTTCGCGGTAGATCAGCAAATCAAGCATATGCGCCTCGATTGAACTGTCGACGATTGCCAGATTTTTACCGTTATGAAGTGTATCGAGCACTGTCACTTCAAGCGTCGCAGCACCCGTAATTGCGGCCTCTCCTGGTTCAAGATAGATTTGAACACCATAAGTTTGCGCAAACGACTTTAGCCGCGCGGCCAATTTGTCGAGCGGATAATCCTGACCTGTAAAGTGAATGCCGCCACCCAGACTGATCCAGTCCATGTCATGGATAATGGCGCCAAAGCGATCTTCGATCAGAGTGAGCATCTCATCAAAACGGGCAAAGTCATCGTTTTCGCAATTGTTATGGAACATAAGCCCGCTAATTTGGTCAGCCACTGCTGAGATCTTAGCAGGATCGTGTTCACCCAACCGACTAAACGGGCGCGACGGGTCGGCAAGTTCAAATTCCGATGTGGACACGCCTGGATTGACGCGCAGCCCACGGACATGCGCACTCGAGGCATCCGAGAATTTGGTCAATTGGCCGATAGAATTAAAGATAATCTTGTCCGAAAAAGCCAACACTTCTGCGATTTCATCGTCGGAATAGGCGACGGAATAGGCGTGGGTTTCACCGGGAAATTTCTCCTGGCCCAAGCGGACTTCGAACAAGGACGAAGAGGTCGATCCATCCATATACTGCGCCATGAAGTCAAAAACTGACCACGTTGCAAAGCACTTAAGCGCTAGCAAACACTTTACCCCTGACGCCTCGCGAAGCCATGCGATTTTTTGAAGGTTAGGGAGTAACTGGGACTTGTCGACCAGATAATAGGGTGTTTTCAATGCTATAACCTTCTTTGCAGCACTCGTTTGCGGCCTTGGCCAGGATGAAGACCATGTTCATTAAATTGGGTGTGTGGTCTTCTACCTATACTGTCATACTTCCGAAAGGGGCATCCATCGATCAAAACAAAACTAGAAGGGATTCATGATTTAAACATAAAAACCTCTGTGAGATGACAAACGTCCGCTTTCGGTTCGCTGCAGCGCTGATGGGCATTGTCAAAGGCAGCAATGGGCCGTGAGTGGCATCGACACAGGTGGGCGGATTTCTGAACTTCGCTGCATGAGTAAATTTTAAAACTCTTGTCGTAAAACCGGACTTTGGTAGCCAGACCAGTCGCGCCAAATCATGGAAAGGCGCATCAGCCAGTTTCTAGCCTGCGCTGCGTCAAGGTAAAAGCGGCTGCGCTGGAGCGTCTGATAAACAACGATCAGCGGGTTTGCAATGCGCTTGGCCAGCATGAGATCAATTGGCCGGCCAGCCTGCGCCGAGCCCCATCCCCGTTCAACACCGACAAGCGCCATTCCAGCGCCGCCCTTGCTTGCATCAACGTTACCGTAGGGCAACGACAAGGCGGCAGCGAGAGATCGTGCCCAGATGCTCTTCCCAATGCCCGGAGGGCCATTCAGAATGACAGGACGCAAGGTGATCGGTTCGCCCCGCTGCGCAGAACGGCGCAGGGCGTGCCAGACATACTCGGTTGCCCTACCCATCCAAGGCATGTCCTCATGCAGCGAGGCGGCCACTTCGTCGACCCAGTGCAGATGACCCCCATGCCCTTCAACGAGGGCTCCAGGCGATCACATTCCTCGCGCTTCAGGTGAGAGAGGTCGCCCACCGCAACGCGCGCCTTCGCAAGACTGGTTGCCCGCGCAAGGATATCTCATTCCTCGTATCCCCCAGCCCCTGTCATGCATTATTTGAGCAGACGGTTCTCAAGGGTCAGGTCGGCGACGCATTCTTTCAGGGCCAAGGACTCAGAACGTAAATCCTTCACCTCAGGCGATGTCGCTTGACGCGCAGTGTCCCCAGACAGGCGCCGCTTACCTGCCTCCAGAAATTCTTTCGACCAGCTGTAATACAAACTTTCAGCGATCCCTTCACGGCGGCACAGCACCGAGATGCTCTCCTCGCCGCGAAGTCCTGCCAAAATAATGCGGATCTTCTCCTCGGCTGAATAGGTTTGCCGCGCCTTACGGCAGATGTTTTTGACCACCTTCTCGACGGCCTCTTTCGATGTTTGTGGCTTCTTCGTCATCTCGATCTCCTAATCGATAAGATGAACCAGAAATCCTCCGTTATTCAAATCCCCAAATCTGTCCCACGGGTGCTGACGTCAGACAGCCTATTTGGGTCGCCTCTCGGTGTTTGTCTGCAAACACCTGCCGGTATTAGATGAACACCATACTTCTTGGATAATTCCACTAGGGTCATTTCTTCGCGGATCGCTTCAAGCGCAACCTAGGCTTTGAACCCGGGTGAATGGTTCTTTCTTTTCTTCATTTGGGATCACTTCTTTTCTCATGCGATCCACCTTAACAACTGGTCCGAATTCCCGCGGCCACCTCTTTAATTACTGGTCCGAATTCCCGCGGCCACCTCTCATCGCAATGGTCCGCTTGCGCCTTAAACGCAGCAACCAGATGCACGGGCGTCATTTGAACCGGTCCGTCAGTTTTTGCAGCGCCGTGCGGGTATCCTCCACCACTGGCTCTGCGGCCTTGGGCTTGGCGGGTTTCGGCACCGTCGTGCTGGAACGGGCAGGGGTTAGGCGCAGGCCGATCGCGTTGAGAAACTTCGCAGCGTCACCCTCCACAAGATACACAGTCCCATCCGATATCCCGCGCAATGCGTCGTCGAGCCAGTCTGCGTCGGCCTTGGCAAAATCACGCAGCACATAGCCCGGAACGGCGTCTTTGTGACCCGGATGCCCGACCCCCACACGCACCCGCGCATAGTCGGCCCCGATATGGGCATGGATCGAGCGCAAACCGTTGTGCCCCGCGTGGCCACCGCCTGTTTTGCAGCGAATTTTAGCCGGAGCCAGATCGATCTCGTCATGAAATACGATGACATCGGCGGGGGTGAGTTTAAGATACCGCATCGCTTCGCCCACCGATTGCCCCGATAGGTTCATGAAGGTTTCGGGCTTCAGCAAGATTAGCTTTTCGGCGCCAATGCGCCCTTCACTGACCTGCCCCTGGAATTTGGCGCGCCACGGGCCAAAGCCATGTGCAGCGGCGATTTCATCGAGCGCCATAAAGCCGATGTTATGTCGATTGCGCGCGTATTTCGCGCCAGGATTGCCGAGGCCAACGATAAGTTTCATGGGTTACAATCTAACTGCTTTGCAGGGGCATGTCAGCACCCAGTTTCGACTGTGCAGCGCATAAAAAAGGGGCACCCGTTGGGGCGCCCCGATTCATCAAACAAGTAACAAAGCTTACTCTTCAGCAGCGTCATCACCGGTTGTTGGCACTTCGTCGGCCGCAACTTCGTCGGCTTCATCCTCGTCATCCGCAGACATTGTGCGCGGAGCGGAAATGGATGCGATCACAAAGTCGCGATCGATGGTCGGCTTTGCGCCCTCGGGCAACGTCACAGAGCTGATCGAAATGGTATCGCCGATTTCAACGACAGCCAAATCAACCTGAATGCTGTCGGGAATATCGCCCGCCAGAACTTCCAACTCGACGTCGTTACGAACAACAGTCAGCACGCCGCCTTTTTTCAGACCCACGGATGTTTCCTCGTTGAGGAATTCGACAGGGATCTGCAACTTCACACGGCTTGTGCGCTTCAGGCGCATCAGGTCGATATGTGTTGGCAGGTCTTTGACAACGTGACGCTCGATATTGCGGCAGATGACGCGGACGTCGTCGTGGCCTTCAATCTTGAGGTTCTGCAACGTGGACATAAAGTGACCCTTGCGCAGACGTGTCAAAAGGTAGTTGAACGGAATGTTGATCGCGATAGGGTCGGAACCGCCACCGTAAACCACACCCGGCACAAGTCCATCACGGCGTGCTTGGCGGGCGGCCCCCTTGCCTGTCCCCGCGCGTACCGTGGCTTCTAGATCTGGAATCTTACCAGCCATTTTATCTCTCCAATAAATTAGGGGCCGTCCTCCAAGGGTGAGCGGCCCGGTTAGTAAGGGCGCTATAGGCGCGAATCGGGTGCGTGAAAAGAGATTTATGGGCACGGTGGGCCTTATTTGTATGAATAGCGGCCAGTTTTAATGCGCCCGGCATCAATCAGGCCCGAAGGCCCGCCGGTTTATTGACGCGGTTTGGCCTGTCGCGTAGCTCTGGACGGAGATTGCCGCGAGTGCAAATCGGGCGGGAGAAATCTGGTGAACGGCATTTTTATCACGACCATGGCGGGCTTTGGTGCTGCTGACACGGCGCGCATATGAGCCGGCATCTGGTTTCGCTTGACGATATCCGCAGCGCCGCGAGCGCATTGCAGGGCGTCGTGACGCGCACCCCGATACTGGAAAATGCAGACGTCAATGCGATGCTGGGCGGGCGTTTGTTGTTGAAGGCAGAGAATTTCCAACGCACCGGCGCGTTCAAGCTACGAGGTGCCTACTACCGGATTTTGCAGCTTTCGCGGCAAGATCGCGCAAGAGGTACTGTCAGTTATTCGTCGGGAAATCACGCGCTTGGGCTGGCGCAGGCGGCTAAAATGCTGGAAAGCTCTGCGCTTGTTGTCATGCCGCACGATGCGGATGTTGGCAAAATGGCGGCGATCCGCGCGCGCGGTGCCGAGATCGTGACATTTGACCGCGACACCCAGAATAGTGCCGATGTTGTGGCGGACATCATAGCGCGGACCGGTCGGGTCGAGGTGCCGCCAAGCGCCCATGCACAGGTGTTGGCGGGGGCTGGCACGGCAGCGTTGGAGCTGTTGGAGGACGCGCCTGATCTTGATGTGATATTGGTTCCTTGTGGCGGTGGCGGGCTGACGGCGGCGACCGCGGTTGCGATGGCGGCAGCGTCACCTGATACACAGGTTTATGCAGCAGAGCCTGCGTTGTTTGATGATACCAAACGGTCGCTTGCGGCGGGTCGCCGGTTGGCAAATCCATTGGGCCAGCGCACGATCTGTGACGCGATCATGACACCGATGCCAAATGATGTGACCTTTCCGATCAATCGTGATCTGCTGGCGGGCGGTGTCACGGCCAGCGACGATGATGTTTGTGCCGCGATGCGCTTTGCCTATGAGCATTTCAAAATTGTAGCCGAGCCGGGGGCGGTCGTGGGGCTGGCCGCCGTTTTAAACGGCCAGATCGACGTCACGGGACGGACCGTTGCGACGATTATCACCGGCGGAAATATCGGGACCGGGCGTTTCGCTGCGTTGATAGCAGACGCGACAACATGAGCGCGACGATCTGATAAGGACCAATAGACAAAGGACACCATTATGACCGACACGCCTAATATTCAGGACACCCATTTTCACCACATTGATGATGACCGTTTGTTCAGCACCGATCAACCGCAGCACCCCGTGCGGATATTGCTGTTATACGGCTCGTTGCGGGACCGGTCGTTCAGTCGGTTGATGACCCAAGAGGCGGCGCGGGTATTGACCCGCTTTGGCGCGCAGACAAGGACGTTTGATCCAAGCGGGTTGCCGTTGCCCGATGACGCGGGTGCTGATCATCCCAAGGTGCAGGAATTACGCGACCTTGTCAGTTGGAGCGAGGGCATGGTCTGGTGCTCGCCGGAGCGTCATGGGGCGATGACAGGTATCATGAAAGCGCAGATTGACTGGATACCATTGTCGCTGGGTGCGGTGCGCCCGACCCAAGGCAAGACGCTGGCAGTGATGCAGGTTTGCGGTGGATCGCAAAGCTTTAACGCGGTTAATCAACTGCGTATTTTGGGTCGCTGGATGCGCCTTCTTACGATCCCCAATCAATCTTCTACCCCGAAGGCGTTCCAGGAATTTGGCGAGGATGACCGCATGAAGCCATCGCCAAATTACGACCGGATGGTAGATGTGATGGAAGAATTGATAAAGTTCACGCTTTTGACCCGTGGGCGTGCGGGTTATTTGGTTGAACGCTACAGTGAACGCAAGGAAACCGGCGAGGCCTTGATGGCACGGGTCAACCAGACCGCCACGTGACCCGACGCGGGCGCGCGGGCCTCAAGTTTTTGTGGCATTCCATCTCGCTCGCGGTAAACTGGGCCCAATCGGGTGATGCAAGACTGCACGATAATCTGGGATACAATCGATTTTGATGCACCTCGCGCGGCAATGCTTGGACATACAAGAGAAAGTGTTACGTTTTTTTGCGATGGTATGTTACCGAGCGCGTAAATGTTAACGCTAACAGTTTGCGTGCGAGCGTCTTATGGCACGAGTGACGCAGGGCTTTCGACCAAGTGAGGGAATGCGAAATGGTAAAGACGCCTGAAACGAAATCGGCGAAACTTGCGAAACTTCCCGCATTCTTAACTGCGGACGATGTGGCGCAGTTGAACCAAGGGTGTCATAGCCGCCCGTTTGATGTTCTGGGCCCGCATAAAAGCGGCAATCGCCGCTGGGTGGCGACGTTCCAGCCCGATGCGATTGCGGTCACCGTAAATGTTGGCAGTAAACAGACACCTCTTGCGCGCATTGCAGGCGATGTGTTTGCTGGTCCCGTTGCGGGTGCGGCCTATACGCTGAGCATGCAATATGCCAACGGCAGCACCTATACGACGACCGACCCCTTTGCCTATGCGTCGGTCCTGTCCGATTTTGACGCCTATTTGCTGGGCGAAGGGACGCACCGTGAATTGTGGCGCGTGCTCGGGGCGCATGTGTGCAGACATGAGGGTGCGCAAGGGACCCATTTTGCTGTCTGGGCACCCAATGCGCAGCGCGTGTCTGTGGTTGGCGATTTCAACACATGGGACGGACGCCGTCATCCGATGCGCCGTGTCGGGCAAACGGGTGTGTGGGATATTTTCCTGCCCGACGTCGGCGATGGCGCGCTGTATAAATACGAGGTGATCGGTGCGGACGGGCATCGGGGCCTGAAGGCTGATCCCGTGGGCTTTGGCTCGCAGCATCCGCCCGAGAAGGCCTCGGTGGTGCGCGATATCACCGGTTATGGCTGGAAAGATGCGGGCTGGATGCAGGCCCGTGCGGCCAACAACACACGCACGGCGCCGATCTCAATCTATGAGGTGCATCTGGGGTCGTGGCGCCGCAAGTGGGATGATGCCGGGCGGCCATTGTCGTATAAAGAACTAGCCGCGGATCTGGTTGGCTATGTCAAGCACATGGGCTTTACCCATATCGAGCTTTTGCCGGTCTCGGAGTTTCCTTTTGATGGCTCGTGGGGCTATCAGCCGGTGGGGCTTTATGCGCCGACGATCCGCTTTGGACCGCCACATGAATTTCGTGATTTTGTTGATGCGGCTCACGCGGCAGGCATTGGTGTTCTGCTTGATTGGGTGCCGGGGCATTTTCCGACCGATGACCACGGGCTGGCGCGTTTTGACGGCACGGCGCTATACGAGCACGAGGATATGCGCGAGGGGTTCCATCAGGATTGGAACACGCTGATCTATAACTACGGGCGCACCGAGGTGAAGAATTACCTTGTATCAAACGCGCTGTATTGGATGGAGGAATACCATCTGGACGGGCTGCGCGTGGATGCGGTGGCCTCGATGCTCTACCGCAATTATTCGCGCCAAGACGGTGAATGGATCCCCAACAAGGACGGCGGCACCGAGAATTACGAGGCGATTGGGTTCCTGCGCGAAATGAACACGGCGCTATACGGCGCGCATCCGTCGGCGATGACCGTGGCGGAGGAAAGCACATCGTTCCCTGCGGTGTCGCAACCTGTTGACGCAGGCGGGCTTGGCTTTGGCTACAAGTGGAACATGGGTTGGATGAACGATACGCTGGACTATATCGCGCGTGATCCGATCCACCGCAAATACCACCAGAACGACATGACATTCGGCATTCATTATGCATTTTCCGAGAATTTCATCCTGCCGATTAGCCACGACGAGGTGGTGCATGGCAAAGGATCGATGATCGCGAAAATGCCGGGCAGTGAGGGTGAGAAATTTGCGAACCTGCGCGCCTATTACGGGTTCATGTGGACCCATCCGGGTAAGAAACTGTTGTTTATGGGGTGCGAATTTGCCCAACCCGAAGAGTGGGATCACAACGGCGAGTTGAACTGGGGTGCCGCCGAGCAGCCCGCCAACAAAGGTGTGCAATCCCTCGTGCGGGATCTGAACGCGCTTTATGTGGCCACCCCTGCGCTGCATAAATTCGACTGCGAAGCGCGCGGATTTTCATGGGTCAACAGTGACGCGGACCAATCCACGCTGGGCTATGTGCGTTATGGCGAAGACGGCGAGGCACCGGTTCTGGTGATGTGCAACTTTACCCCCGTTTTACGGACAGCGATGCGCGTGGGCGTGCCTTTGGCGGGGCAATGGGACGAGGTTCTGAACACTGATTCAGAGATTTACGGTGGTGGCAATCGCGGCAATCTTGGCGGTGTGCAGGCGGGTATGACGCCCTGCGACGGGCAACCTGCCTCGGTTGAAATGACCTTGCCACCGCTGTCGACAGTGGTGTTCCGGCTGCGGTCAAAGGTGTAATTCTGGGAGGAGACATACCGATGGAAAAGAAAAGACTGACACATAGGTCAATGGTTTTTGTGCTTGCCGGAGGGCGCGGCAGCCGCCTGAAGGAATTGACCGACAGGCGGGTGAAGCCGGCGGTTTATTTTGGTGGCAAGACGCGGATCATCGACTTTGCGCTGTCCAATGCCTTGAATTCCGGCATCCGTAAAATGGCCGTGGCGACCCAGTATAAAGCCCATAGTCTGATCCGGCATTTGCAACGTGGCTGGAGCTTTTTTCGCGCAGAGCGCAATGAGTTTCTGGATATTCTGCCCGCGTCGCAGCGCTCCAACACCGAAAGCTGGTATAAGGGCACGGCTGATGCGGTGACCCAGAATATCGACATCGTGGACAGCTACGGCGTTGATTATGTGATCATTCTGGCCGGTGACCATATTTACAAGATGGATTACGAGCTGATGCTGCGCCAGCATGTCGAGAGCGGGGCGGATGTGACCGTCGGCTGTTTGACAGTGCCGCGCGAAGAGGCCACCGCCTTTGGCGTGATGGCCACCGACGAGAGCGGACGCATCACATCGTTTCTTGAAAAACCCGCCGATCCGCCAGCGACACCCGAGGATCCCAGCAAGGCGCTGGCCTCGATGGGGATTTATGTGTTTGACTGGAAGTTCCTGCGCAATCTGTTGCAGGAAGATGCGCAAAATGCCGCATCAACCAATGATTTCGGCCATGATCTGATCCCGTTGATTGTCAAAAACGGCAAGGCCGTTGCGCACCGGTTTGACGAAAGCTGCGTGCGCGCCGATGACGCGCCAGTGTATTGGAAAGACGTGGGAACGATCGATGCGTTTTGGGAATCCAACATCGATCTGACCAGTTTCACCCCTGATCTGGATTTGTGGGATAAAAGCTGGCCGATCTGGACCTATTCCGAAAGCGTGCCGCCAGCGAAGTTTATCCACGACGAGCGTGACAGGCGCGGCATGGCGATTTCATCGATGATCTCGGGCGGCTGTATCATTTCGGGGACCGAGGTGCGCAATTCGTGCCTGTTCACCAATGTGCATAGCAATTCCTATGCGGTTCTGGATCATGCGGTCGTGTTGCCCAATGTGGTGATCAACCGGTCTGCAAGGTTGCGCAATGTTGTGATCGATAGCGGCGTGATCATCCCCGAGGGCCTTGTCGTGGGCGAGGATCCGACGGAAGATGGCCGCTGGTTCAATGTCACGGATCGTGGCATCACGCTGATCACCCAAACCATGCTGGATCAAAGAGCCCGAGACTTATGACCCGTATCCTTTCTGTTGCGTCTGAATGTGTGCCTTTTGTGAAAACAGGGGGGCTGGCGGATGTGGTGGGTGCACTACCCGCCGCACTTGCGCCTTTGGGGGACGAGGTGAAAACCCTGATCCCGGGCTACCGCGCCGTGATGGAAAAATTGGGCAAGGCGCGCGAGGTCGCGGCCTTTGATGACCTATTTGGCGGCCCTGCGCGCGTGCTGTCGGCCGTGGTTGGCGGGCTGGATGTGCTGGTATTAGAGGCCGCGCATTTATATGATCGCACGGGCGGGCCCTATCTGGATGCGGCGGGGCGCGATTGGCCTGATAATCCCGAACGCTTTGCGGCCTTAAGTTATGCCGCAGCGCATCTGGCGGTGCACGGCATCGCGGATTGGGCGGTTGATGTGGTGCATGGCCACGACTGGCAGGCCGGTTTGATCCCTGAATACTTGCATAATATGTCCCAAAGCGGGCCTGTGCCGCCGTTTGTGTTTACCGTGCATAATATCGCGTTTCACGGCAATGCCGCACGCGAGCGCTGTGCCGATCTCTGGCTTGATCCGTGGCGGCTGACGACGCAGCATTTTGAGTTTTGGGGGCAAATTTCGGCGCTCAAGGCGGGGCTGACGGGGGCTGCCAAGATCACGACCGTATCGCAAACCTATGCAGAAGAATTGCTAACACCAGAGTTTGGCATGGGCATGGAGGGCGTTTTGGCCGCACGGCAGGCCGACCTGATTGGCATTGTGAATGGCATCGATACCGATGTCTGGAACCCGCAAACCGACCCCGAGATTGCGACTTACAAATTGCCCGGCGGAAAGAAAGCGAACAAGGCGGCCCTGCGCGCAGAGTTTGACCTGCCCGAGGCCGAGGGGCCGCTATGTGTGCTTGTGTCGCGTCTAAGCGGACAAAAGGGCATTGATCTGCTGCTTGAGGCATTGCCTGCGCTTTTGGCGCGCGGCGGGCAATTGGCGCTGCTTGGCTCGGGCGATCCGGCACTGGAGGCAAAGCTGGTCGAGATGGCGGCAAACGAGCCCAATGTCGCGGTGCGCATCGGCTATGACGAAGCGCTGGCGCACCGTTTGATTGCAGGTGGTGATGTGATCCTTGTGCCATCGCGGTTCGAGCCTTGCGGGCTGACACAGCTTTACGGGCTGCGCTACGGCACAGTGCCACTTGTGACGCTGACCGGTGGCTTGGCCGATACGGTCATTAACGCGTCGCCTGCTGCAATGGCGCGCGGTGTCGCGACAGGTGTGCAGGTGTTTCCGGTCACGGCGGCGGCTATCGCGAACGGATTTGCGCGGCTGTGCACGTTGTTCGAGCAGCCGAAAGTCTGGGGCAGTCTGCAACGCAACGCAATGCGCCAGCCTGTGGGGTGGGACACATCCGCCGCCGCATTTCACAGCCTTTATGGCGCGGTCGCGGGTCGGGCCACTTAATGACACGCACATTTCCCGTTCAGGCTGGTCAGGCCTATCCGTTGGGCGCGACATTCGACGGTGATGGCGTCAATTTTGCGGTTTTCTCCGAACATGCAACGCGGGTCACGCTGTGCCTGTTTGACGAGGCGGGCCGCGAGACCCAAATGGTCACAATGCCCGAACGCGATGGCCATATCTGGCATGGCTATATTCCGGGTATGCGCGCGGGCCAGCAATATGGCTACCGGATGCACGGCCCTTACAGGCCTGCCGAGGGTCACCGCTTTAACCACAATAAACTGCTGATTGATCCCTATGCCAAGCGCCTGACAGGGCATCCGAAATGGCACGATGCGTTGTTTGGCTATCAGGCTGATCACCCTGACGCCGACTTAAGTTTTGATCCGCGTGACAGCGCGCCTTATATGCCGCGCAGTGTTGTGGTTGACCCGTCATTCACGTGGGGCCGAAAACCCGCGCCGAACCTTGGGCTGCAAGATACGATCATTTATGAGGCCCATGTCAAGGGCATGACCGCGGGGCGCAAAGACATTGAAAATCCGGGCACCTATCTTGCGATGGCCTCTGATCCGATGCTGGACCACCTCAATAAGCTGGGGGTAACGGCGGTTGAATTGATGCCCGTGCAAGCCTTTCTTGATGACAAGTTTCTGGTTGATCGCGGGATGACGAATTACTGGGGTTATATGACCTACGGGTTCTTTGCCCCCGAGCCGCGCTATATGCAAACCGGCGAAATCGCCGAGTTCCAGCAGATGGTCGCCCGCTTTCACAGTGCCGGAATCGAGGTGATTTTGGACGTGGTCTATAACCACAGCGCCGAAGGCTCCGAGCTGGGCCCGACCCTGGCATTTCGCGGCCTTGATAACGCCAGTTATTACCGTTTGGCGGACGATCCACGCTATTATGCCAATGATGCGGGCTGCGGCAATACACTTAATCTCGATAACCCGTTTGCGCTGCGCTTGGTGATGGACAGCCTGCGCTATTGGGTCGAGGTCATGCATGTGGACGGGTTCCGGTTTGATCTGTGTTCGACTTTGGGGCGCACAAAGGGCGGCTTTGACCGCGATGCGCCGTTCTTTCGCGCGATCCGGCAAGACCCGGTGCTGAACCGCTGCAAACTGATTGCAGAGCCTTGGGATATCGGGCCGGGGGGGTATCAGCTGGGTGCCTGTCCCGCGCCGTTTGCGGAATGGAACGATAAATATCGCGACGATACCCGCAGGTTCTGGCGCGGTGATGCGGGTCTGGCGGCGGGCATGGCGGCGCGGTTGTCTGGCTCTGCGCAGTTCTTTGACCATGACGGGCGCGCGGCGACATCGTCGGTGAATTTTGTGACCGCGCATGACGGCTTTACGCTGTCAGATACGGTCAGCTATGCGCAAAAGCATAATGCGGCCAATGGCGAGGACAACCGCGATGGCCATTCCGCGAACTTTTCGGACAACTTCGGCGTTGAAGGGGCGACAGATGATGCCGAGATTGTCGCCGCGCGCACCCGCCGACGCCGCAATATGATCGCAACATTGCTACTGTCGCAGGGCACGCCGATGCTACTTGCGGGCGACGAGATCGGCAACGGGCAAGAGGGCAACAACAACGCCTATTGTCAGGACAGTCCGCTGGGTTGGATCAATTGGGCCGCACGTGATGATGCGTTTTTCGGGTTTTGCCAGCAGGCGATTGCCTTTCGCAAGGCCCATCCCATTTTACGCCAGCGCCGGTTCTTACATTCGCGCTCAAGGCTGGTTGACGGCGAGACCGATCTGTTCTGGCGCCGCGAAGATGGCCATGCGATGTCGCAAAGTGACTGGGATGATCCGGCGCGCAAGATCTTGGTGGCCGAGATGCGCATGGCGTCGGGCACACCTGAATATGTCGAGCGTGAAGGCGCGTTGCTTGTTGTTTTGAACACCGGTGATGCGGTCGATGTGGCGGTGCCTGAAACGCCCGCGGGCATGGCGTGGGTGCGCGGCTTTGACACCGCCCAAGACGGGATGCCGCGCGATTTGGGGCATTGGATTATTGCGGCAAACAGTGTGGTTGTTTTTGTTCTGGCAGCGATTGCCAGCAATTAGGGGGAGAAAGCGGATGCAGATCGAGACCGTTGTGACACAGCCGATCGAGGGCCAGAAACCGGGCACCAGCGGGCTGCGCAAAAAGACCAAGGTGTTTATGAGCGCGCATTACCTTGAAAATTATGTGCAGGCCACATTTGACGGGATCGGCGGCGTGGCGGGTCGCACCTTGGTTGTGGGCGGTGACGGGCGGTATTTCAACGACCGCGCCATTCAGGTGATTTTGCGCATGGCAGCGGCTAATGGCGCGGCGCATTGCATCGTGGGGCAGGGCGGTATTTTGTCGACGCCAGCCGCCTCACATCTGATCCGCAAGCGCGCAGCCGACGGCGGCTTGATCCTGTCTGCCAGTCATAACCCAGGCGGCCCTGACGAGGATTTTGGCCTGAAATATAATGGCCCCAATGGCGGCCCCGCGACCGAAAGCGTGACCGACAAGATATTTGCACAAACCAAGGTTATCGATGTCTACCGCATTTTGAATGCCCATGATGTGGATCTGGAAAGGCTTGGGCAAAGTGCCCTTGACGGCATGACCGTCGAGATTGTGGACCCTGTTGCGGATTACGCGGCGCTGATGCAAACGCTGTTTGATTTTGACAAAATTCGCGCCTTGTTTGCGGGTGGGTTTACCATGCGGTTTGACGCGATGCACGCGGTCACCGGACCCTATGCGACGGCGATTCTGGAGAATGCGCTGGGCGCGCCAAAAGGCACCGTGATCAACGGCGTTCCTTTGCCTGATTTTGGCGGCGGGCACCCTGATCCGAACCCGATCTGGGCCAAGCCGTTGATGGACGAGATGTATGGCGCAAATGCCCCCGACTTTGGCGCGGCCTCTGATGGCGACGGGGATCGCAACATGATTGTGGGCCGCCACGCCTATGTCACGCCCTCCGATAGTCTCGCGCTGTTGGCGGCCAAGGCACATCTTGCGCCGGGGTATCAGGGCGGGCTTGTGGGTGTTGCGCGCTCGATGCCGACCTCTGGCGCGGTGGACCGCGTCGCGCAAAAACTTGGCATCCCCTGCTATGAGACCCCCACCGGCTGGAAGTTTTTTGGCAACCTTCTGGACGCGGGCAAGGCCACGCTGTGCGGCGAGGAAAGCGCAGGCACCGGATCAAACCATGTGCGCGAGAAAGACGGGCTTTGGGCGGTCTTGCTCTGGCTGAATATTTTGGCCGAAACGGGGCAATCTGTATCGGAATTGATGGCGGGGCTTTGGGCCGAGTATGGCCGCTGTTATTATTCGCGCCACGATTTTGAAGATGTGGACAGTGCAAAGGCGGGGGCCATGATGACCGCTTTGCGCGCCAAATTGCCAACTTTGGCGGGCGTGCGCGTGGGCGATTTGACGGTCTCTTATGGCGACGAATTTGCCTATGATGATCCGGTTGATGGGTCGCACTCGGCGGCGCAAGGTCTGCGGATCGGGTTTGAAGGCGGCGGGCGGGCTGTGTTTCGCCTGTCTGGCACCGGCACGGTTGGCGCGACTATTCGGGTCTATCTCGAACAGTTGGAAACCGATCCTGCCGCTTTTGACAGGCCCGCAGAGGATGCGCTTTCGGCGATTGCAAACGCGGCGCTGCTGTTGTCCGATCTGAAACGGCACACGGGGCGCGATGCGCCAAATGTGATTACCTGAAAGCCGTGCTTTCCTTCCCCGACGCGGCCCCGTATGAACGCGGGCCAGCCCTGTTTGACCACGCAAAGACCCAAAGATTATGAATGTTATCACCAAGCCCGCCGCAATGCCTGCCGTCACCATGGGCGCGTTGCGAAGCAGTATTCACCGCCATCTGACCTATACCCTTGGCAAGGACAAGCCGCACGCCAGCACCTATGATTGGCGCATGGCGGTCAGTTACGCAGTGCGCGATTTGATCGTGGAGTCGTGGTTTGCAGCAACCCGGCGCACTTACGAGCAACAGGGAAAACGGGTGTATTACCTGTCGATGGAGTTTCTGATCGGGCGCATTTTAGAGGATGCGGTGATCAACCTCGGGCTACACCAGCAGATCGAGGAAGTGCTGCAAGAAGATGGAATTTCGCTGATCGATGTGGTCGAAGATGAGCCCGATGCAGCACTGGGCAATGGCGGTCTTGGGCGTTTGGCGGCGTGTTTTCTGGAGTCGATGTCAACGCTTGGTTGCCCTGCATTCGGTTACGGCATCCGCTATGAACACGGGCTGTTTCGCCAGCGGTTCGAAGGCGGGCGGCAGGTCGAGACGCCAGAGGATTGGTTGAATCAAACCCATCCGTGGGAATTTGAACGCCCCGAGGCGCATTACACGATCCCGTTCAAAGGCCGCGTCGACATGGTTGAGGGTCGTGCAATCTGGCGGGCAACCGAGACCGTGCTGGCACGCGCCTATGACACGCCTGTTGTGGGTTGGCAGGGCAAATGGTCCAATACGTTGCGGCTATGGGGGGCATTGCCGACCGAGATGTTCGATCTTGAGCGGTTTAATGCGGGCGACTTTGCCGCCGCCGCTGCACCCGAGGCCTTGGCGCGCACCTTGAGCCGCGTTTTGTATCCCGAAGACACGACCGATAGCGGTAAGGAGTTGCGCCTCAAACAAGAGTTTTTCCTGACGTCGGCGGCGTTGCAAGACATCTTGCGCCGCTTCCTGTCGGAATACGATGACCTGTCATTGCTGCCCGATAAGGTCGCAATCCAGATGAACGATACCCACCCTGCACTGGCAGGGCCGGAATTGATGCGCTTGCTGGTGGATGTTCACGGGATCGATTGGGCTGTTGCCAAAGATATCGCCTCTAAGTGCCTGAATTACACCAACCATACCCTACTGCCCGAAGCCTTGGAGCGCTGGTCCACATGGTTGATGGGACGGGTTTTGCCGCGCCATATGCAGATTATCGAACGCATCGATACCGAGCATCATGCGGCAACAAACTGTGCGCCGCATTTGAAAATTGTCTATCAGGATCAGGTGCATATGGGCACGCTTGCCTTTGTGATGGCCGCCCATGTGAACGGTGTGTCTGCCCTGCATTCCGACCTGATGAAACAGACGGTTTTTGCGGATCTGGACCGGCTTTATCCGAACCGCATTTTGAACCAGACCAATGGCGTCACGCCGCGCCGTTGGATCCGGCTGTGCAACCCAGCGCTGTCGCGAGTGATCACCGATGCGATTGGCTCTGGCTGGGAAGATGACCTTGACCGGCTTGCTGGGCTGAAAGCGTTCGAGAACGATCCCGCGATGCTGGAGAAAATCCACGCGGCGAAATTTGCCAATAAGGTTGCGTTTGCCAATTGGGTGCGCGCCGAGATGCAAATCGACATTGATCCGCACGCGATGTTTGATGTGCAGATCAAGCGTATGCATGAATACAAGCGCCAGCTATTGAACGTCTTTGAAACCGTAGCCCGCTGGAATGCGATCCGCAAAAACCCGACCGCCAATTGGACGCCGCGCGTCAAAATCTTTGGCGGCAAGGCGGCACCGGGCTATCATACCGCCAAGCAGATCATCCGCCTGATTAACGATGTGGCCGTGGTGGTGAACAATGATCCCGTGACCAAAGACTTGTTGAAGGTGGTGTATCCCGCAAATTACAACGTCTCGATGGCGCAACGCTTGATCCCCGCATCCGACCTGTCCGAGCAAATATCCACCGCCGGCAAAGAGGCGTCGGGCACCGGCAACATGAAATTCACCATGAACGGTGCGCTGACCATCGGCACACTGGACGGGGCAAATGTGGAAATCCGCGAACATGTGGGGCCAGAGAATTTCTTTTTGTTCGGCATGACTGCGGCGCAGGTGCAGGACCGGTCCCGCCTGCCTGACCATGCCCGTCAGGCGATCCTTGCCAGTCAGGACCTGCAAGATGTGTTGCAAATCATTGCCGAAGGCCGCTTTAGCCCCGAGGACCCGACACGCTATGGCGATTTGATTGCACAGACATGGACCCATGATCCGTTTCTTGTGGCCTCGGATTTTGACAGCTATCTCGCGGCGCAGGCACGGGTTGACCAAGCTTACCACGACCCCAAGGTGTGGGACCAACTGGCGCTGCGCAATATCGCGGGGTCTGGATATTTTTCCTCCGACCGCACCATTCGCGGCTACATGACCGAGGTTTGGGCTGCAAAAAGTCTGCTATAATCTCGAGTGTGGGCGATACCTGAACCGCGACACTTGTTGTGCACAGCGCGGAGGTGTCATCGCATTTTCTGTGCTGGCTGAAATAGCAAGACGGCTGGTCGGCCCAATGGGCCACAATAATTGCAGGTCGTTTGGATGAAGTGGGGCTTGTTGCATCGTTTCGCGCATGGCCAACTGGCGTGCCTTCCATCCACACCCGTTGCCAACACCTTGCACTGTGGCGGGATGGCAATAGCTGAGACTTCTTGGAAGTTGCCCGTTTTGCGAATCGAACATCAAGGCTATCGAGGAGAGGCTCGGGGGGGCGTAGAATTGGAAACATCATGCGGCACGCCCTGATCCTTCTTCTTGCAACCGCCACGCTTGCGACGCCTGCCTTTTCAGAGGGGCGCAAGATCATTGGCAACGGGCGGCTGTTTAGCAATGACTTTTTCGGCGATGGCGGCGACCGCTGGCGTTCTGGGTCCTATGTCTTGTCGATTATTCAGGGTCAGGATACCTATACCGGCCAAGAGGCATTTGGCGATATCATCGAATACCGGCTTGGTGGACAGATCATCGCGGGCACACGTTCCAGTGCGGCGCCGGGGGACCGGCCCTATGTCGGGGCGGTCGCCGTGGGCGTGCATACGCCATTCAAATATGCGAATACGGATTTTAGCATTGGCGCGGACGTGATGGCCATTGGGCCGCAAACGGGTCTGTCGGACTTCCAGCAAAAATTTCACGACGGGTTCGGGATTTCGTTGCCGCCCTACGTCGATCAACAGCTTGATGATGCGTTTTTTGTGAACGGCACTGTTCAGGCGTCGCGCACCATCGCGCTGTCCGATCGCGTCACGTTGCGGCCCTTTGTCGAGGGGTTGACCGGCGCCGAAGACCTTGTGCGCGCAGGCGGTGACGTCATCTTCGGGCAGGTTGGCCAAGAGGATCTGATGATACGTGATGTTGTAACTGGGCAACTATATCGCGGCACGCAAGCCAATCAGATCGGCCTGTCGTATACCTTTGGCGCGGATGTTGCTTCGGTTTTTGACAGCGCGTTCTTGCCCGCGGATCAGGGGTATAATGTGTCTGAAACCCGTGCACGCGCTAGGGCTGGTGTGTTATTCCAGTTTGCAGAGTATTCGTCGTTCTTTTACGGGGCGACCTATCTGTCGGAAGAATTCGAGGGCCAGCGCGAAGGTCAGGTCGTTGGTTCGTTGAAACTAAATTTCAACTTCTAAATAAATAGTTAACTCACTTAGTTAATGTGACTTGATCGTAAATGACCATGCTTGCTATGCTTACACTATAATTCCGCGCGCCTAATGACGCGGATGAAGTTGAGGCAAATAGCAGGCATGAAAACGGGCTTTAATGGCACGTTTGTCATCTCCTGGTCACAGACATCTATCGACGGGCAATTTGCGTCGCCCGTGACAGATTTGTCTGTGGGCACCGCGTGGTCATGGACCGGTGACGCGGCACGTGTAGATGGGCCAAGCGGGATCTTACCGCTGGGTGTATCCGAGGGAGAGGCAGACATTCGCAAGCGGGCGGCACTGACGGTGCGCCGGCTTTTGACATCCGCACAGATCGATACACGCAAGCTGGACGCGGCCGTGTTGCAAGACCCGCTGTTTGATGACAGCTTTCGGGTGACCGACGGCTTTGATGTCTGGACGATCACGCTGATTGATACAGGGGCGGGGCGCAAACCGCTGTGTATGTTCCTTGACGAAATTCCACCCCAAAGCTGCGATCTGTGGGTGGTGGACCACCATATCAAGGCAACGCTGCGCCGCACCGATCACACGCACCCCGGCGGAGTGATCTGTTTCACGCCGGGCACAATGATCATGACGCCAGACGGGGTGCGCGATGTGGCCAGCCTGTCGGAGGGCGACCATGTGCAAACCGCCGATAATGGCAGCGCAGAAGTTCTCTGGCTGGGTCAGCGCCGTATCAGCGGTGCGCGTTTGCAAGTCATTCCGGCGTTGACACCGGTCCGTTTGCGCGCAGGCGCTCTGGACAAAGATGTGCCGGATGCAGGGTTGCTTGTGTCGCCGGACCACCGGATCGTGCTGCGCGGGCCGCAAGCGCGCGCACTTTATAATTGCGAAGAGGTGCTTGTGACTGCGCGCGACCTGATCAACGACCACAGCATTATCCGTGACCATTCCCTGCGTGAAGTGACCTATATCCACATGATGTTGCCACAGCACGAGGTGGTGTTTGCCAACGGGGTAGCAACAGAAAGCTTTCACCCCGCCGCTGCGGAACTTTCGGCGATGGACGAGATCGAGGAAGGGCGCCTATACGACCGCTTGCCCGATCTGCGCGGCGATATGCAAAACTATGGCGCCTACGCGCGGCGGGTTTTGTCGGACAGTGAAGCGGCGATTTTGCAATATGACGGCAAGCGCCTCTAGGCATTGCGCGCAACGGGTCCGCCGCTGGCCTCCCATGTCGAGAACCCGTCGCGCAGATGCGCGCAGGCGAACCCCATGTCGTTCAATGTGGCCACCGTCAGCGCCGACCGCCACCCAGATGCGCAGTGAAAGACAAAGGTTTTTTCATGCCCGAAGATGTCCTTGAAATAGGGGCTGTCGGGATCGACCCAGAACTCGGCCATGCCGCGCGGGCAATGAAAACTACCGGGAATAAAACCAGAGCGCTCTCTTTCGCGCACATCACGCAAATCCACGATCACCACGTCGTCGCGCCCGACCATTGCAATCGCATCTTTGGTTTCGACCTCTTCGATACGGGCGCGGGCATTGGCGACCATTTGGGCGGCGGATATTTTCAGCATGTCTGATCCATTTTAAACAACTGGCCAAAATCATTGTGTGGCAACGTGATGCCGGCACGGCACGCCAGATCCCAGCCCAACACCTGATTGCTTGACAGCACGGGCAGGCCGGTCTCGGCTTCGAGTTTCGCAATAATATCAAGCGTACGCAGGTTGGTGCAGGACAAAAACAGCGCATCGATGCCGCCCGTTGCGGCCAGGTCCATCGCCGCCGCATATGTCGATGCGGGCGCGATATGCGATACGACAGCTTCTTCGGCCTCGTCAAATGAGCCGAACGCCGGACAGGAGATAGCACTTTCAGCCAAGGCCGCGACCAACCTGTCCGACACCGACGCCACATAGGGCGACAAAAGCCCCAAACGCGCGACCCCAAGAGTGCGGCACGCGGCAATCAGGGCGGACAATGGCTCTGTCACATGCGGGGTGTCGACGGCTTGCCTGACTAAACCAGCGATTTTATCCGCGCCGATTTGCGCCGTGCCAGAGGTGCAGCCATAGCCCACAGCCGCAAACTTTACACCCGCCGGAAACAGCGAGGCGGCGGCAGGCAGGGTTGCGGCCATTTCTTGCAATGTGTCGCGCGATACCTGCAAGGCGCTGGGCACGCGGGTCACGTAGATCAGTGTGTTCCAGTCGAAAATCCGGCGCATATCCTGCTCGATGGTCTCGTCGGCTTGCAAGGTGATCAAGCCGATGGCGGGCAGGTGCGTGTCTGTGATGAAATCGTAACTCATAGCACGGGCATCTGGCGGGGCGCGGGCGCGGACAAGAACCGTGGACCATTGGCCGTGATCACGATGTTTTCCTCATGCACGATCATACGCCCGTGGCCCACATCAATGCCCGGTTCCAGCGTCAATACCATGCCCGCGACCAAGGGCGTGTGATCGGCGGGGATCAGGGATGGCCATTCGGTCAACTGCATCCCCAACCCATGTCCCAAACGTCCCGCGTCCGAGCCACCAGCCCCGCCAGTGACGATCTGGTCCATCGCGCAAAACAGGTCCGACGCCGTGGCCCCGACATGTGCGACGGCCATCGCCGCATCCACCGCATCGATGAGTTTTGCATGGGCCGCTTGTGTTCCCTTTGATACGGGTCCAACCGCAAAATTTCGGTCAAAATCGCAAAAATACCCGTCCACGACCAGACCGGTATCAAGCATCAGAACATCGCCTTTTGCGAGCGGGGCGTCAGTGGCAGGGGAAATCACATCGCCGTAACCGCCCGGACCCGCACCACCCGCGAGATAGGGCACCCAATCGGCACCTTCTTCAAGGCACAGCATCTGAAACTGTCGGAACACCTGACTAAGCGGCACGCCCTGCTGGGCGATCTCGGGCACACGGGCAAAGGCGCGGTTTGCGACCTGACAGGCGGTGGCGATCTTGGCAATTTCCGCGTCTGACTTGACCATGCGCAGGGCCTGCATGATGCCGCCATCGCCGCGCAACGGGCTGCCCAACTGCCGCTCCAGCCGCTTGAAATCGCTTAAAGGCATTCGCACATGGGTTTCGGGTCCATCGGGCAGGCCGATCGCAGAAAACCCCTTGAGAGCACCCACAAGCAGCCCCACGCCATCATCGTCATAATCGGGCGACCGCCACGTGCGGATATCGACAATCCATGTCTGCGCCATCAGGGCGGCCCCAATCGTCGGGATCACTGCGATCGGGTCGCCAGTGGCCGGAACAATCAAGAACCATGGACGGGTCGGGCTTTCCCAAAATCGCGTCAAAAATCCGCTGAAATACCGCACGTCAGGTTCGGTGGTCAGCAGCAGCGCATCCAGTCCCGCGCTTACCATCATCGCTTGCGCGCGGTCCACACGTGTCCGGTATTCGCTTGGCGGAAAACTCACGAGACCCCCTCGGATAGAATGCACAGCACACGGGCATCTGCGGGCAGTGCAAAGCCCGCCAAAACCGCAGCCAGCCCCGCCCCGCCCGAGGTCGACGCTGCCAGATCATGTTGCGCCAAAACCGGCATCGCGGCCAAGGCTTCTTCTTCCAAAATGGTCACGAATATATCCGCATCGTCGCACAATCCTTTGAGCGCGATCAGCGAGGGTTCTTTGCAATCCAAGCGGCCCATGTCGGACACGGGGCCATCTGCAACAACCGCGCGTCCGGCTTTTACCGATGCCATAAGAGCGGGGGCAAACTCAGGCTCGACCACGACGATCTGCGGGGCATCGCCCCATTCCGCGCGCGCCATCGCCGCCGCAGCCCCCGCCAACCCGCCAACACCCGCCTGTAAGAAAACATGCGTCGGCACCTGCGGGATTTGGGCGAATATTTCGTGCATCAAGACGCAGTAACCCTCCATCAAGACATGCGGGACCGCATAGTAATCCTCCCAAGAGGTATCCGACAACAGGGACCAGCCATTGTCGTCGGCGGCCTTAACGGCTGCCGCGACGCTTTGCTCGTAGATGTCGCCTGACCGCACCACCGTGGCCCCCATGTCGCGCAGCCGGTCGGCAAAGCCTTCAGGGACGGTATTTGCCAGATAAATAACCGCCTTGGCACCAAATATGCGCGCCCCTGCGGCAACAGACAACCCGTGATTGCCCGCACTTGCGGTCACATAGGTGCGGTCAGCCAGAACGCTGCTTAAGTCCTCGCCACCAAGTGTTGCCGCATCGGATGCGATCACATAGGCCGCACCCAGTGCCTTGAAACTGCCCAGCCCCATGCGGTCACGCTCATCTTTGACGTGCAGCGATGTGATCCCGGCATGCGCAGCCAGTGCCCTGACATCGACCAGCGGCGTGGGCTTGGCAATCGGGCACCGCGCAAGCAGTGCAACGGGTTTGGCCGCATCAATGCTTGGGGTCGGAATGATCTGCGGCACGTTGATCCGTTGTTCTGCATGCCGGTATGGGTTTGAAAAAATATGCATGATCGATCCTGTTTTGACTTGTGCCGATCAAGCCTGCTGACCGTGGTATGGTCAATGAAAACTTCTGCACGCATTTGTATACAAACCACTTGCGTCAAATTGCGACCCACCGTAGCGTGCAGGCGACTCGATGGGAGAACCGCCACATGCGGTGCCGAAGGAGCAACCGCCCCGGAAACTCTCAGGCCTCAAGGACCGTCGAGCTACAACAAGACTCTGGAGAGAGATGCGTTACGCATCCGCCGAAGGGATAACGATCTCAGGCGCACCGGACAGAGGGGGCATCACCGCGCGGGGAAACCTGCGCCCGATTGATGCCGAAGGGGACGACATGACTGATCTGTTGCAAACGCCGCTGCACGCTTTCCATATTGAACACGGGGCCAAGATGGTGCCTTTTGCGGGCTATGACATGCCGGTGCAATATGCGGCCGGTGTGATGAAAGAGCATAGCCAGACGCGCGAAAATGCGGGCCTGTTTGACGTCAGCCACATGGGGCAGGTCATTGTGCGCGGCCCTGATTACGCAAGTGCAGCCACGGCGCTGGAGGCGCTGATCCCCGTCGATATTCTGGACCTCGCCGAGAGCCGACAACGCTATGGATTTTTCACCAATGCAGCGGGCGGGATCACCGACGATTTGATGCTGGCCAATCGCGGCGACCATGTTTTTATCGTGGTGAACGCCGCCTGCAAAGGCAATGATATCGCCCATATGACCGCTAATATGCCAAGCGGTGTCTCGGTCACCGAAATCACCGACCGCGCACTGCTCGCGCTACAAGGCCCGCGTGCCGAGGAAGCGTTGGCCAGCCTGAACCCTGCGGTGCGCGACATGAATTTTATGGATGTGGCCACGCTTGATCTCAATGGTGCAGACTGCTGGATCTCGCGGTCAGGCTACACCGGTGAAGACGGCTATGAGATCTCCGTGCCAAACGACGCGGCGGTGGGCCTTGCCACAGCCTTGCTTGCCCATGACGCCGTCGAGCTTATCGGCCTTGGCGCACGCGATAGCTTGCGGCTTGAAGCCGGGCTATGCCTTTACGGCCATGATGTGGATGAGGCTACCACCCCATCGCAAGCCTCCCTGACATGGGCAATCCAGAAAGTGCGGCGCACAGGCGGCGCGCGTGCGGGCGGATTTCCCGGTGCTCAGGTTGTGCTGGATGAAATCACCAATGGCGCGCCGCGCAAACGGGTGGGGCTTCTGCCCGAAGGCCGCGCACCGATGCGCGAAGGGGTGCAGCTTTTCAGTGATGAAACCACGACCACGCCCATCGGCAAAATTACCTCTGGCGGCTTTGGCCCCACGGTCGGGCACCCCATCGCAATGGGCTACCTGCCAACCGGCTATGACGGTCTGATATTTGGCGAATTGCGCGGCAAGCGCCTGCCACTGACACGGGCCAAACTTCCGTTCACACCTGCAAACTTCAAACGATAAGAAAAGGACCCTAAGAGATGAAATTTACCGAAGAACATGAATGGCTGCGCGAAGAGGACGGCGTGATCGTCATCGGCATCACAGAACACGCAGCAACCCAATTGGGCGATATCGTTTTTGTGGAACTGCCGGACGTTGGCACCACCGTGACCAAAGACGAAGAGGTCGTGGTGATTGAGAGCGTGAAAGCGGCCTCCGATGTTCTGGCCCCGATCGATGGCGAAATCGTCGAGGTCAACGAGGCACTTACCGACGCCCCCGCCACCGTGAACGATGACGCCATGGGCAACGGCTGGATGTTCAAAATCGCGCCCTCCGATCCGTCCCAGATGGACGAGTATATGGACGAAGCTGCTTATAAAAAACTAGTCGAATAAGGAACCGCGCCAATGCCTTACGCACCTACTTCATATCTGCCCTACGACTTTGCGAACCGCCGCCATATTGGCCCGTCTCCGGTGGAAATGGACGCGATGCTTAAGGTTGTTGGCGCGGCGTCACTTGCCGCATTGATCGACGACACGCTGCCCGCAAAAATCCGGCAGAAAAAGCCGCTCGATTTTGGCAAACCCAAATCCGAGCGCGAGCTGTTGCACCACATGAAGCTGGTGGCCAAGAAAAACAACGTGCTCGTCTCGCTCATTGGGCAGGGCTACCACGGCACCGTCACGCCGCCCGCGATCCAGCGCAATATCTTCGAGAACCCCGCGTGGTATACCGCCTATACGCCTTATCAGCCCGAGATTTCACAAGGTCGCCTAGAGGCGCTGTTGAACTTCCAAACCATGGTGTCCGACCTGACGGGTCTCGAGATTTCCAACGCGTCTCTGCTTGACGAAGCGACCGCCTGCGCCGAAGCGATGACCATGGCGCAGCGCATTTCCAAATCGAAAATGACCGCGTTCTTTATTGATGAAAACTGCCACCCACAAAACATCGCCGTGATGAAGACGCGCGCCGCGCCGCTGGGTATCGACATCATTGTGGGCGCACCCGACGATATGGACGCCAGCGCTGTTTTTGGCGCGATTTTCCAGTTTCCGGGCACCACCGGACATCTGCGTGATTTCACGGGTCAGATTGCGGCCCTGCATGACAACAAAGCAATTGGCGTGATTTCGGCTGACCCGCTTTCGCTTACGCTCTTCAAAGAACCCGGTGCAATGGGGGCCGATATTGCTGTCGGATCGACCCAGCGCTTTGGCGTGCCGGTGGGCTATGGCGGCCCGCACGCGGCCTATATGGCGACCAAGGCGAACCTCGCGCGCAACATGCCCGGGCGTATCGTCGGCGTCTCTATCGACGCGCATGGCAACAAAGCATATCGCCTGTCGCTGCAAACCCGCGAACAACATATCCGCCGCGAGAAAGCCACGTCTAACGTCTGCACAGCGCAGGCTTTACTGGCGGTGATGGCAGGCTTTTATGCGGTTTTCCACGGGCCCGAAGGCTTGCGCGCCATCGCCCAACGGATCCACCGCAAAACCGTGCGTATGGTCGAAGGGCTGGAGGCGGGCGGCTTTACCGTCGAGCAAGAGCATTTCTTTGACACCGTCACATTGGATGTTGGCACTAAGCGCGACGCGATCATGGCAGCCGCCGTTGAAAACGGCGTGAACCTACGCGCGATTGGCGACAGCCGCATCGGAATCACATTGGACGAGCTGACCCGCCGCGATGTCACAGAATCCGTTTGGCGGGCCTTCGGGATCACCGCCGAAGATGACGTGCATGACATCGCCTACCGCCTGCCCGAAGCGCTGATGCGGCAGACGGATTATCTGACGCATCCGGTGTTTCATATGAACCGCGCCGAAACCGAGATGATGCGCTACATGCGCCGCTTGGCCGACCGCGATCTGGCGCTGGACCGCGCGATGATCCCGCTTGGCTCGTGCACGATGAAGCTCAATTCAGCCGCTGAAATGATGCCTGTCTCTTGGCCGGAATTTGCGCTGATGCATCCGTTCTGCCCTGATGATCAGGCGCTGGGCTACAAAGAAATGATCGACGATCTGTCCGATAAACTATGCGATGTGACCGGCTATGACGCGATCTCGATGCAGCCCAATTCTGGCGCACAAGGCGAATATGCGGGGCTTTTGAGCATCGCGGGCTATCACCGCGCCCAAGGTCAGGGGCATCGCAACATCTGCCTGATCCCCACCTCTGCGCATGGCACCAATCCGGCGTCGGCACAGATGGTCGGCTGGAAGGTCGTGCCGGTGAAATCCGCCGCCAACGGCGATATCGATCTGGTGGATTTCCAAGCCAAAGTGGATTTGCACAAGGACAATCTCGCGGCCTGCATGATCACCTATCCGTCGACCCACGGGGTATTTGAGGAAACCGTGATCGACGTGTGCAAAATGACCCATGACGCGGGCGGTCAGGTCTATATCGACGGGGCCAATATGAACGCCATGGTCGGTCTTTCGCGGCCCGGCGATCTGGGCGGCGATGTGAGCCACCTGAACCTGCATAAAACTTTTTGCATCCCGCATGGCGGCGGCGGTCCGGGCATGGGACCGATCGGCGTCAAATCGCACCTCATTACACATCTGCCGGGTGATCCAAACGGTGGCAACGGGCCGGTATCTGCCGCCCCATACGGCTCGCCCAGCTTGCTGCCGATTTCTTGGGCTTATGTGCTGATGATGGGCGGCGAGGGGCTGACGCAGGCCACCCGCGTCGCAATCTTGAACGCCAACTACATCGCCAAACGGCTCGAGGGTGCGTTTGATGTGCTGTATAAGGGGCCAACAGGGCGGGTCGCACATGAGTGCATCATCGACACACGGCCCTTTGCAGATAGCGCCCATGTGACGGTGGATGACATCGCCAAACGGCTGATGGATGCAGGGTTCCACGCGCCAACCATGTCGTGGCCGGTGGCGGGCACTTTGATGGTCGAGCCGACCGAATCCGAGACCAAAGCCGAACTTGACCGGTTCTGCGACGCGATGCTGGCGATCCGCGAAGAAATTCGCGCGATTGAAACCGGCGATATGCCCGCGGAAAACAACGCCCTGAAAAACGCGCCGCACACCGTCGAAGACCTCGTGTCCGACTGGGACCGGCCCTATACCCGCGAACAGGGTTGTTTCCCCAAAGGCGCGTTTCGCGTTGATAAATACTGGCCGCCGGTCAACCGTGTGGACAATGTCTACGGCGACAGGAACTTGGTTTGCTCTTGCCCGCCAATGGAAGATTACCTTGATGCAGCAGAGTGATTTGTAAATATTAGGCGACAAAACCCGCAGATTGTGACCGTATTTTTTGGAAATCCGGTTGCAATCGGGCGGGCTTTTGCGTGTTATGCGGCAACTCACAGGGAGAGTAAAAATGAAAATCAAATATCTTGGCGCGGCCTCCGCGCTTGCACTGACATTTACCGCCACCTCTGCATTGGCGGATTGTGGCGAGGTGTCGATCACGGAAATGGACTGGGCGTCGGCCTCTGTTGTGACCTCGATCGCGAACTTCCTGATGACAGAAGGCTACGGCTGTGACGTGACGGTCGTGCCCACCACCACCGTGCCCGCGATCACATCGGTGGCCGAAACCGGCGAGCCGGATATCATCACCGAGCTGTGGACAAGCTACACCGAAGTCTATGAAGAAATGCGCGCCGAGGGCAAATTGGTCGAGATGTCCAAGGTGCTATCGGATGGCGGCGTCGAGGCATGGTGGATCCCCGATTACCTTGCCGAAGAATATCCCGAGCTGACCACGCTTGAAGGGATCAAGGCAAACCCCGAGCTGGTTGGCGGACGGTTTCAGGATTGCCCGACCGGTTGGGGCTGTGACGTGACCAACTTCAACAACTTCAAGGCCGCAGGGCTTGCCGAGGCTGGTGTTGAGCGTTTCCAGCATGGCTCTGGAGAGACATTGGCGGCGTCCATTGCGGCTGCCTATGAGGCCAAAGAGCCGTGGTTCGGCTATTACTGGGCGCCGACATCTGTGCTGGGCAAATACCCGATGGTCGAGGTGAAACTGCCGCCCTACAACGCAGAGGCCCATATCTGCAACGGTCTGGAGGACTGCCCGACACCCACGCTGTCTTCTTACCCGGCGGCCAATGTCGTCACAGCAGTGACCAGCAGCTTTGTTGAGCGCGAACCAGAGATCGTGGAACTGCTCAAGAACATGACTTTCACCAACGCGCAGATGGGTGAAGTTCTGGCGTGGCAGGAAGGCAATAATGCCTCCAATGAGGAGGCTGCGGTTTACTTTCTGTCGACGTATCCCGAGGTCTGGGGCGACTGGTTGAACGACGAGGCGAAAACAAACCTTGCGGCACTTTTGAAGTAAACACAGAACAATCAACAGCCCCCCACCATGCAATACGGGTGGGGGGCTGTTGTCTTTTTAGGGGAACGACATGGCGTTTTACGACGGGCTGTTTAACGCGCTTGGCCTGCGTGACTGGTGCGACCAAGGCGCGTCGGCGGCGCCGATGTCGATGGCCGATCTGCTCAAGGCAAACAGGGCCGATGCCATCGATTCCAACGCCGAGATATTTCCCTTTCCGTCTTTGGATGAATTGAACCGTGCTTGCGGGCAGATCGGCCAGACGCGTGATTTTACCACGGGGATCGAAAACAGTTTTCTGGCCGCGCGGTCCGGCCTAAAAGCGGTGCTTGATCCATTGACGCAACCATTATCATGGGCGCTCGACAGTGCGCTTTATGTATTTGAAACAACGCCGTGGTGGATCATCGTGCCACTGCTGGTGTTTTTTGCATGGTTCGTGTCACGCTCGTTCTGGGTCACTGTATTGGTGGCCGCGTCGTTCCTGTTTCTGGGGGCAATCGACCACCTGAATGTGGCTTTGCAAACCCTGTCGATTATCTTTGTTTGCACAGGGTTATCAGTGATATTCGGGGTGCCCATCGGTATTGCGATGTCAAAATCCGACAGGCTGCAACGGGCACTGGTCCCAGTGCTTGATCTGCTGCAAACGCTGCCGACCTTTGTTTATCTGATCCCGCTGATCTTTTTGTTCTCGGTCACGGAATCCAAACTCTACGGCATCGCGATCATTCTTTATGCGATTGTGCCGGTGATCCGCCTGACCAATCTCGGTATCCGGCTGGTTGACAAAGACGTGCTGGAAGCCGCCGATGCCTACGGGATGAATGCCCGGCAGCGTCTGAAAAAAGTCGAATTACCGCTGGCCTTGCCCAACATCATGGCAGGGGTGAACCAGACGATTATGATGAGCCTCTCGATGGTTGTTATCGCATCGCTTGTCTCGGCGCCGGGCCTTGGTGTGCTGGTGCTGCGCGGGATCAGGAACCTTGAACTGGGCGTTGGCATCGTCGCGGGCATCGGCATTGTGCTGCTTGCCGTTGTGCTTGACCGCACTTCCAAAGCGGCCCTCAGCCGTGTCGACAAAGCCAATACGAAACATTGATGGAAGCCAGCGAAATGACCACGACACCAAAAGTCCGACTGCGCGGCCTCTACAAAATATTCGGGCCCCGCGACAAACAGATGATGCCCTTTATCGGCGCAGGAATGGGGAAACCAGAGCTGCTTGAAACGCACAAACATGTGCTGGGCCTGCAAGATATCAACGTCGATATGATGGCGGGCGAAATCACGGTTGTGATGGGGCTTTCCGGGTCTGGTAAATCGACGCTGATCCGCCACCTGAACCGGTTGATTGAACCCACCGCCGGCGAAATCCTTGTGGACGGCATTGATGTGACCGGCTTGTCGGCAACTGACTTGCGCAAAATGCGGCAGGAAAAGATGTCGATGGTGTTCCAGAAATTCGCGCTTTTGCCGCATCGCACCGTGTTGCAGAACGCTGCAATGGCGTTGGAAGTTCAGGGCATCGATGCACACTCGCGCGAGGCAGAGGGTATGAAATGGCTCGCGCGGGTGGGGCTTGAGGGTTATGAGCACCGCTACCCGTCGCAGCTATCAGGCGGGATGCAGCAACGCGTTGGCATCGCCCGCGCGCTGACCTCGAATTCGGACATCATGCTGATGGACGAGGCTTTTTCCGCGCTTGATCCGCTTATTCGCACTGATATGCAGAACCTGCTTTTGGAGCTGCAAAAAGAGCTACATAAAACCATTGTCTTCATTACCCATGATCTGGACGAAGCGCTGAAAATTGCCGACCATCTTGTGATCCTCAAAGACGGGGCGGTAGTGCAGCAAGGCGAGCCACAAAGCATCCTGCTGAACCCCGCCGACCCCTATATCGAGGATTTTGTCAGCGACATTAACCGCGCGCGGGTTTTGCGGGTGAAATCGGTGATGGACCCTGTGAAAGACGCAGGCGCCACTGGGAAGCCCACCAAATTTGCCGGCGACGTTGGTGTCCTCGACAATCTGGAATCGCTGATTGCACGGTCGCAGGGCGATACAGCCTTGCATTACCGCGTCATGGATGGTGACGTGCCGGTAGGCGAACTTCACATGCGCGATCTGGTCAAAGCACTGGTTCCACGCATCTCATCAACGGTTTGAAACATGACACAATCCCCCAAGGTCCGGACATATGACGTTATTATCGTCGGGGGTGCGATGTATGGCTCGTCGGTGGCGTGGTGGCTAAGCGACAACAAGGATTTTGATGGCAGTGTTCTGGTTGTAGAGCGCGACCCGACCTATGAGTTTACCTCAACCGCCCATACCAACTCTTGTATGCGCCAACAGTTTTCCGCCCCGATCAACATCAAGATTAGTCAATTTGCCGCTGATTTTGTCAAAAACTTTCGCAGCTATATGGGCGGGGATCAGCGGGTGCCGCATTTGGCGCTTCAGTGCTATGGCTACATGTATCTGGCCGATAACGCAGCATTTGCCCAAGACCTTGTTGACGCGCAAAAAATCCAGGCCGCCTGTGGCGCGGGCACCAAACATATGTCTGCCGCGCAGATTAAGGCGGCCTATCCGTTCTACAACATGGACGACATTATCGCAGGCAATCACAACCTGATCGACGAGGGCTATTTTGACGGCAATACGCTGTTTGACTGGTGGAAACGCTCGGCGCGCGAACGCGGCGTTGAATATATCCATAATAGCGTGGTCGCCATGACCAAAAATACCGCCGGTAGCCGTGTCGAAAGCGTCACTCTGGCCTCTGGCGAGGTTATCTTTTGCGGCACGGTCGTCAATGCCTCGGGCCCACGCGCGGTGCTGACCAGTCGCATGGCGGGCATCGAGATTCCGGTGGAGCCGCGCAAACGCTATACCTTTATCTTTGACGCGCAAGACAAGCTTGACCGCGACCTGCCGCTGACCATCGACCCGTCCGGTGTGCATATGCGCTCGGAAGGCACTTATTATCTCGCGGGCTGCCCGCCGGATGATGACCCCGCTGTGGATTACGACGATTTTGCGCAAGACCATAGCATCTGGGAAGAAAAAGTTTGGCCCGTCTTGGCCCACCGCGTGCCCGCATTCGAACGGATCAAGTTGATCAATTCATGGGCGGGGCATTACGCCTATAACAGCTTTGACCAGAACGCGATCATCGGGGCGCACAGCCAAGTTGAGAATTTCATCTTCGCCAACGGGTTTTCTGGACACGGCTTTCAACAGTCCCCCGCAATGGGACGCGGCATCGCCGAGTTGATTGCCACCGGGGCCTACCAAACCCTCGACCTGACCCCCTTTGGATATGGCCGCGTTGAGCGCGGTGAGAAATTTGTCGAAAAGGCCGTGATTTAGGCGGCGAAAGGAATGAAAATGAAGAAACTTGTCCTCACAGGTGCCGCAGGCGCACTTGGCTCCAAACTACGCGCGCCACTTGCTGCGATGTGCGACGAATTTGTCTCCTCCGATCTGGTCGACAACATCGATAATCCTGGCGCGAACGAAACCTATATCAAGGCGGATGTGTCCGACCTCGCGTCTATGGAGGCCCTGCTAAAAGACGCCACAATGGTCATCCACTTTGGCGCGATTGCGGACGAGGCCCCGTGGGACGACATCCTGCAATCGAACATCATTGGCGCCTATAACGTCTGGGAGGCGGCATATCGCAATGGCGTCAAACGGGTGGTTTATGCGTCATCCGTACACGCGGTGGGGATGCACCCCAAGACCGACACCATCGGGCTGGATGTCCCGCACCGCCCTGATACTTATTACGGGCTGGCCAAATGCTTTGCCGAAGATCTGGCCTCGCTCTACTGGGACAAGCGCG
>Ga0316209_1000799_pt1 | contig 43908 bp, 31 predicted proteins | sample 6monopyrite_MG_FD_204945 | JGI IMG/M metagenome (GOLD analysis project Ga0316209, IMG submission 204945) | Microbial mat bacterial communities from mineral coupon in-situ incubated in ocean water Damariscotta River, Maine, United States -... | ecosystem: Environmental > Aquatic > Marine >...
AAACAGTAAAGAATGCTCTGTTTTGTATCAAAAAAACAAAAAAGACAACCTAAAAAGTGATAAATCACAATTTTTAGAACATCACAATGAGATTAATATAAAATGATTCCTTTTGCAACGGTCTTAACTTGGGTTTCGAACTATTAAGAACAAAAAAAAGCCTTTCAAACTCTACGTTTAAAAGGCTTTTTTAATATCGGGTGGAAGATGGGATTCGAACCCACGACATTCGGTACCACAAACCGATGCTCTAACCAACTGAGCTACAACCACCATTTTGCGCCTATAAATATAGGTTAGCATAATTTTTTATAATGCAATTCACTAAAAAGATGAATAGCATAAATCACATTAATTTTCCAACGTTTTGGAATATGATTTTTCCTTTTCGGAGTGCAAATATAATAATTTATTTACTAAATTTTATTTTTGAGAACAAATTTTCTACTGCGCTCAAAGATTTTTTAAATATGTTATAATACAAGGTTATTGTTAAAATAATAACCATCAACCATATAACCATAACATTTGCCCAAAAAGTGTCAATATACATACCGAAAAATCTTTTTTGAGGGGCGTAAAAATGTGCACCAAAGAAACCTTTATCATAAGGATCGAGATAAATTGGATCTGATTTTTGAATGATATGGCCATTTTTTATAATCAGCTTATCTAAATCTACTTTGTTTGTAACGAATTGCTCCAAACTTTGATTAGAATTTTCATTTTTCTCTTTAATAAAAACATCTTTGTTAAACTTTTCGATAATTTTATTTTTCTTTTTATCAATCAGTTTTCTATTTTTATCCACAATACCTTTATAGTGGGGCTTCAAAATCATATCAAAATAGCGATTTACTTCTTGGTAAACTTTTTCGTTATATTTATCTAGATATAAATTTTCAACACATTCTTTACAAGTCGCCTCTTCTGCATTAGAAGATAAAAAATTTTGCTCTCTTTCAATTTCATTTCTTAAAACTGTTAAAGCTTCAATATTCTGCGTTTTTAAGTCTGGATTATTGTAGTTAGTTTTCACATAATCCAACTTAGAATTTAGTTCTTTTAACCAGTAATCTTTTTTCCAGGTGGCAAAGCTTTTATGTTTTTCATAATCGTAAAACATAACATCATAACTATTATACTTGAATTGTGTAACTGCAAGCGCTTCATAAGCCCAACGAGAAGCCATTACGTTACCAATTAGTGGAACTGAATCTTCTTGACTGAAAAGTGGATTTAATTTATCAAATTTAACGATTACCCCACTAAACAATAATTGAGGAATGATTAAAATTGGGATTAATATATAAATTACTTTGACCGAATTAAAAGTTGCAGATATATTTAACCCTAACAGATTTGCAAAGCAAGAAAGTGAGAATAAAATTAGCCAATAACTAAACCACATGCCTTGAATTTCTAGAATCCAATTTCCGACTGCTACAAAAAACACAGTTTGAATTGCTGAAATGATGAACATGATAGATATTTTTGAATAGATGTAAGAACTTTTACTCAGATTCAAGAATGATTCACGTTTTAATATTTTTTGATCTTTGATAATTTCCTCTGCGGAAACAGTCAATCCGATAAACAATGCTACAATAACAGAGATAAATAAGAAAGACGGTAAATTTTGGTTTAATCTAAATACGTAGTCTGCTGATTCAGAATCAGTATTATAATACTTTAAGAAGAATGCCAATATTGCAGCTAACAAAGGCGCTTCAAAAGCATTAATTAAAATGTATTGTTTATTTGTTAGTTTAGATAATAAATCTCTAATGAAGTAAATTTTGAATTGCTTTAAAAATTTAGGAATTTTAAAAATACTTTCCGGCAAATCTCCATTTTCTTCAACAAATTCAATTTCGGATTCTAATCTTGCTTTATAATGACGATTCCATTCTTTAGGTTTGACTTTACGGTGCATGGTTAAGTTACCATATTCATCAATTACCTTTGCTTCAATAATATTAAAAATTTGTTCTGGATTTACGTTACCACACTCAGCACATTCACTTTCATTACAATTTACATGATTTATGAGTGTTTTAAAATAGATAACTGCATCAACAGGGTTTCCATTATAAATTGGGTACCCACCTTGATCCAAAATCAAGAGTTTGTCGAACATTTTAAAAATATCTGAAGATGGTTGATGAATTACAACAAATATGAGTTTACCTTTAAGTGCAAGTTCTTTAAGTAAATCCATTATATTTTCAGAATCTCTTGAAGACAAACCTGAAGTTGGTTCATCAACGAATAAAACTGAAGGTTCACGAATTAATTCTAATGCAATATTTAAACGTTTTCTTTGACCTCCAGAAATAGTTTTTTCCAATGGGCTTCCAACTTTTAAATCTTTAGTTTCGTAAAGCCCCAAAGACTGAAGCATTGATAAAACACGTTTAGCTATTTGTTTATCATTTAAGTTTCCAAAACACAACTTTGCGTTATAGAATAAATTTTGAAAAACTGTTAATTCTTCAATCAACAAATCATCTTGAGACACATACCCAATTACACCTTCAATTTTTTCTTTTTGGTGATGAATATCAATACCATTAATAGTAACCTGTCCTCTTGTAGGCGTATAATTCCCATTTAATATATTTAAAAGCGTTGATTTACCGGCTCCTGACCCTCCCATAATACCTAGAAGTTTACCAGATTCTTCACAAAAATTGAAGTCGTGTAAGCCTATTTTACCGCCTTTGAATTCATATTCAATTTGTTCGGTTTTAAATACAACTTTAGCTTTAGTTTCGTCTGACAAGTATTTACCTATAATGTCACTATAATAAATTGGCTTAACTTTAGAAGAACGGACAGAACTCCCATGATTTAAGATAATGTGACGACCTGGCATTATAGATTGTCCATTTAAACTTAAAGATGCTTCACCTAAATATTTAAAAAAGTAAACATTGACACTTGGTATATTAATTACTCTTATTTGTCCTTCTAGATTAACAGAATATATGTGTTTTGCATGTTCAAAATTAGGCTCTTCAACATTGGTAATGTAGAGTAGGTTTGGAGAATCAATAATTTGAGTAACTGGAGCCTCTACAAATTCTTTAACATAGTTATACTCCTCTATTGAGATATTAAAAGTATCGGCAACAGTTTGTGCAAATTCTAATTCTTGGGGATCAACAGCTTCATTAGCATTAATAAACTCAAGGATTCTGATTAGCACAATCATTTTTTGTTTTTGTGCTAATTCTTCATTAATTTGGGTACAAATTCTTAGTACTTTAACAGAGTGTACAGAAGTTCTTTTACGTTTTCCGTCTTTTTTCTTTGATTTACCTTGATATGATATTAAAAAATCATCAAATAATTTAAGATAATCTTGTACATCTGCTGAATTTAATTCTTGTCCTAAAAGTCCTTCAACAATTTTTCTTCCCTCACCATTTGTGTTAGGGTTTTCTAATTCAACTGCTTCATCAACTCTTGCAATAATAGCAAAAAGTTGCATTAAGGCTTTTAAAATTCTTTCACTCATTTATACAATGTTTATTTTTGAAATCCTAATAATAAAACTAGGCAACCAGAAACTTTTTTATCTAAATCAAGATAAGCTTCAACATAACAGTCTATTGTGCTATCAACTTTAAAATCCCAATAGGGTTTATTATTAAAATCTTCATTTGAGAACAATAAATTTCTATCTTGGTCATACACATTAAAAATCACATAATTATCGGCTAACCCAGCTGTTGTAGCTATTCTATAAAGTGTACCACCAAACAAAGTAATTTTAAATTCTGCAGATTGATCAACATCAACAAATGCTTGATACACTTGACCATCAGAAATGAATACTTTATTATTTTTCGTGTCATTTTTCAGATGTGCATAGCACACATTCACTAAGGAATCACATTCTTGACTATATGTAAAGTTTACAATTAAACTTAAAACTATTATTCCTAAAAACTTTTTCATTTCCTTTTAAATTAACTGATTAAACTTTTTCTTATTTCTGAAACTTTACTAATAATACTGTTCATTGTAGTTTTATCAATATCAACAGAAGTTTTACTTTTAATAACAGTTAACCCTTCAGCTTCATTTGTTTGTGGTTTTATAAATTGATAATTAAATTTGACTTTATCAAAATCAATTTTTAGATCATTTAAATCATCAATTAAGGAAGAGTAAAATTCATCAGTATTATAACTTTCTAATAATTCAATAATAGTTTCTAATGAACTTTTTTGTTCCCCTATTCTATTGGCTATTTCTTGGCTGTTTTTTTGCTTAAAAGATGTAGTTGCAAAATACAATGATTCAATCCATCCACCTGTTAAAATAAGAGTTGCAACATCATGTTGTTCATTATCTTTTAAAAACCTATCACCTTCTCTGTATCCGTCAGACATAATAACTAACATAGAATCTTGATCATTTCCATTTTCAATAAAACGTTCAATTAAAGCTTCATCAAAAGCACCAGCAATTCCTAAATCATCAGACAATTGTTCAACAGATGCTAAGTAAGCTACAGCTTTAGTGTTGTTTTCGAAAATAGTTGCGTATCCTAAATCTGCACCATAAATCCCCATATTAATGGCTTTTTTAAATGTGGTTGTAAAATCGGAAACGGTTTCGGGGCTAGTTATCATTTCTTCATTAAAAATTCCAATTTCATCTTTTAATAATAAAGACATTTGCACTGGAGAAGGAATACTAAACATTTTACCACCGACCGTAGTTGTCATAGACATTCCACCATCAATAATATCTTGATCAATATTATTTACCTCATTAGGATCTACTGATTCAGATTCTACCTCTAATCCTCCGCCTCCACATGCAATTAATGCAAGAGGGAAAGTTAATGCTATCCAAAATTTTCTCATAAATTTTATACTTAACAAATATTATTAATTCAAAACTATAAAAATAATTGAATTAACAGGGATTTTAATTCAATTATTTCTCATTTATCTTACTTTTTTTATATCTTTCGCTAAAGAATGTAAATGTCAGAAAATATTTCAATAAAAAATTTAGCAGCTGATGATCGGCCAAGAGAAAAATTGGTACAGCATGGTAGAGCTATTTTGTCTAATGCTGAAATACTTGCTCTATTAATAGGTTCAGGAAGCAGAGAGAAGTCTGCGGTGCAATTGTGTCAGGAAATTTTAAACTCAGTTAATAATGATATAAATATTTTGGCTAAAAAAAGCATTAAAGACTTAATGAAGTTTAAAGGAATTGGAGAAGCCAAAGCGATAACTATTGCTGGAGCTTTAGAATTAGGAAGAAGAAGACAATCAGAGGATGTGATTCCAAATCCAAAAATAAGTTCATCAAAACAAGCTTATTTACAATTAAAATATTTATTTGAAGACTTACAGCATGAAGAATTTCATATTTTATTACTGAACAGAGCCAATACTATACTAAAGTCTGTTTTAATTTCGAAAGGAGGACTGAGTGGTACAGTTGCGGATGGTAAGCTCATTTTTAAACATGCTTTAGAACAATCTGCTTCTGGGATTATTTTATGCCATAATCATCCTTCAGGAAACGTGAAGCCTAGCGTTGCAGATATAGATTTAACAAAAAAATTAAAATCTTTTGGAAATATGATTAATCTACCTGTTATGGACCATTTAATTATAACTGACAATAATTATTTTAGTTTTGCAGATGAAAATATGCTTTAGTTATTAAATTTTACACTGTGATATTAATTTATACTCAACACTTATCAAATCGACTTACTTACGTTTTAGACTTTTGTTTTAAATCTAAGTTTTGTGACTATAGCGTAACTGATGTTTTAACCGATTTTAAAAATTTTGAGGGCTTAAAAATCAATTATTCAGCTAAATATTTACAAGCTAATTTGACAATTAAACCGGAAGGGTTATTGTGTGAATCGGATATACATAATAGCAAAAACGTAGCCTTTAAAAATGAAGAATGGGAAATAAATGGGATTAAGGATGATTTTTCTCTCATTTTTTATTTTTTAACTTGTTATGAAGAATACGTTATAAAAGAAAGAGATAAACACGATAGATTTTCGGCTAAAAGTTCGACATTTACCTTATATCACAGACTCGATTTTCCAAATGTGGACTTAATTATAAAGTCAATATGGGAAAAATTAGGTTTAGATTATTCAACCATACAACAGCAGCACAAAACTATTTTAACATTTGACATTGATTCAGCCTGGGCTATTAAGCATAAATCATTAGGACGTAAGATTGGTAGCGATATAAAAAGTCTTTTAAAAGGAGAGTCGTTAAAAGAAAAAATTGCCATTAGAAAAGATAAACAACTTGACCCGTTTGATACTTTTAGCCAAATTATAGAATTGAGTGACAATTATGAAGTACTTTGTTTTATATTATTAGGAAATTGGGGGAAATATGACAAAAATATTCATTGGAAGAATAAAGCTTTTCGACTATTAATTGAAAGTTTATCAAAAAAAATTAAGTTAGGGATTCATCCGTCATATCAATCTTATTTGAAGGGAGATGTAGTAAAAAAAGAAATAGATTGTTTAAATTTTATATCTGGTAAAAAAACGTATGCTAGTCGGCAGCATTTTTTAAAATTACAGCTTCCAGAATCGTATAATTTACTGATTAAAAATGGGATAAAAGAAGATTATTCAATGGGATTTGCTGATGGTTATGGTTTTAGGGCTGGTACATGTTTTCCATTTTACTTTTTTGACTTACATCAAAATTCAGTTACTGACTTAAAAGTGTTTCCAATAAGCTATATGGACGGTACGCTCAACCAATATCTTAAAAAGTCTATTCACGAGAGTGTTTCTATTGTGAACACATTAAAAATGAGGATTAAAGATGTTGGCGGTTATTTTATTCCACTTTGGCATAACGAAACCATTGGTGAACATGGTATTTGGAAAGGTTGGAAAAGCGTATTTGACGAAAACTTAAAATAAAAAACCCATATAGCTGTGTATTTTTTGGATATCTTCAAAAAATGCATGGTTAGAGCTACCACTAAAGGTCTGACTTCCACTGTTAACATTGATCAATGACCTTTGCAGGTTGAGGCCTGTCATCAGGTTTAGTGAGATCGCTCTAATATATAAAACGTTAAGAACCTAAAAATAACTATATGGGCGCTTTTACAAGCTATAATCTCAACTCAATTGTATTGGTGGATTACTGATGTAAAATTACTCAATAATTAAGTACAAACAAAAAAATAATTCATTTTTCACTTAAAAACACTTAGCATAATTAAAAAAAACAAACTTTTAGAAACTCAGGCTCTATTATTGATTTTTAGATAAGGCTGTGTTTTGTTTATTTAGCCACTAATAAACACACTCATTTTATAAGATAGAACAAAAGGAACATTGGCAGGTTACTGGCGGTGAAGTGGCGGTGAATACTACCCCACAACATTTTTTTAGTGAAGTAAAAACTCAACGCTTAATTGAAGTAACTTTATATTTTAAAAGTTTTTAAACCTGTGTTTAGAGAAATGGGCAATTTTAAGTAGTAAAAAAGGAACGCGATATACTACGTTAATCGCGAACCAGCTCAGGGGAAATGGGCAATTTTAAGTAATAAAAAAGGAACGCGATACTCTACGTTAATCGCGCACCAGCTTTGGGGTAATAACTGAAGTTTTGGATAAAGGTAGGTAAATATTTATTTTATGATTTGAAGTTACAGTATGACCTAAATTTCCATTTTTAAAATACTCTACTCTAATTGCAACTCCCATATATTCATCATATAAATTGTGCCGTTCATTGTCATACCATTCATCTTTTACAAAAACCGGACTCCCTCCATCATCAATTCGATAAACTATAGTAACATATTCCAACCCTTCTAATTCAACCCCATCGATAAGCCTATTCTCACTAAATGCATACGGACTGTTATGAGGGTAACTTGCCGTAAGTGGATCAACTGCAAAGAACCTACCAATTCTCGGGTCATACATTCTATACTTGTAATTTACAGAATTACCTTCTCCTTTAATTTCGTTGTCAAGTTCTTGCCCTTGGAAGCCGTAGGTATAACAGTTTGGGATATAATTTAAAGTGTTTGGATTCATTTTAGTATAACCTTAGTTCGGCTCTACGGTTTTTGGCGTGATCGGCATCCGTACAATTTACGCAGTCTATTGCTAAACGGCCTTCACCATACGCATTTACAATAAACCTAGATTTATTGATACCACGGTTAGTCATATAAAGCACAATCCAACGTCCTCTTTTACCCGAAAGAATTAGGTTATATTCGTCTGATGATCTAGAATCGGCATAGGCATTTATTTCTAATTTAAGTTCTGGATTTTCTTTCATTTTTGCAATCAAATCATCTAATAATTTTAAATCGGAGCGTTTTACTTTTTCTTTATTTGAATCAAAATACGCTTTTTGTATTCTAAAGTCTTCATTTAAAGTTGGAGGTGTATAATCAATAGACAATGTATCTTCTTCAATAACTGTTAAGTTATTTTCAACATCAAATCCAAGCGGTTTAAATATAAAATATCCATTTTCGCCTCTTTGTAGTTCGGCTACTTTTTTACCATAGCGGTCTTCTAAGAACAATGAAAAGTCTTCCATATTAAGTGGTGTACCGTCTTCCTCAATTTTAAATAAAAAGTTATCACCTATTGGTAAATTACGGAATCTAAATTCTCCTTTTTCATTTGTTTGTTCGGTTGCTATTAAAATACCGTCTTCATTATAAATATAAACCGTTAGTCCGTTTTTAAAATTACCCTCTAAGCTTTTGTAATTAAAATTACCTGCCAATGTTTTTGTATTCATTTGAAATGCTTCTTCTTCAATTGTAGGCATTGCTGTTAGTCCAGATGCAAATTCGCCATCTAATTTACGGTACATAAATTGTCCTTTGTCGTTACTTTTTAATTGAGCAACAACATTTCCTTTTTTATCGTAAATATATAATGTAAGTCCATCACTTCCGTCAGGAATAGCCAATAAATAACTTTCATTTAGGGACAGGTTTTTAAATTCAAAATTACCTCTTACATCAGTTAGTGTTTGAGTTTTAGTTTTACCATTTTCATCTGTTAACAGTACTGATAAATTTTCGGGATATTTACCTGGTTCGTCTTCATAAATCAACTGCCCTGTTAAATAACCTAATCCGGCATCAAAATCCGATTGATTTTCAGGAATTAAACTTAACGATCCAACTTGTGTATAGTCTAATTTTTTATATGTAAAGTCTCCTCTTTTATCAGATAATAAGCGTGCTACTGGATTTCCATCTTTGTCGTAAATAAATAAATCTAAATCTTCCTCACTTACTGCACGAATGGTGTATCCGTCATTTAATTCGAGATTACTAAACTTAAATTCGCCATTGTTAGCTGTAATGGTTTCGAACATGATGTCGCCTTCATCATTCATCAGCATTACTTTTAGGTTATTAACTGAACCGTCTAAATTACGGTACACAAATTTACCTGCTAATTCATTTCGCACGGTTACTTTTTTCTCAATATACATGAAGAAAATATCGTCACTTCCATTTCGGTTAGAAGAAATAAACCCTTTTTCCATGCCTGGTAATATAAATATACCAAAATCGTCATGTTTTGTATTCACAGACTTAAAGTTTTCGATTGTAGCAGATTGATTAAGATTAGCCCAATACACATCTAAACCTCCCAAACTACCTTCACGATTTGAGGCAATAAAAATATCGTTTCCGCTCACATGCGGAAAAACGTCATCAGCAGTGGAATTGACGTGTTTAAGGTTTACGGGTTGGCTCCAAGTACCATTAAATTGAGACGCATAAATGTCTTTACCTCCCATTCCACCAGTTTTGTCTGACGCAAAATAAAGTGTTTTAGTTTTTGAGTTATAAGATGGGTGTGCGAATGAGAACTCTGGAGAGTTAAATGGTAATAATTCAATATTTTGCCATGTATTTCCTTTTTTAGTTGCCATATAAATTTGAGGTCGCATTACTTTTTTTCTTAACTTACGTGACTGAATAACAGTTTGTGAAAAGAAAACCGTGTCGCCAGTAACTGAGAAACACACATGACCTGTATGGCTATTTGATTTTATTTGTTCTGAAAATATTTTAGCTGATTTTATTTTTACAGAATCGGATAAATTATCTCCTTTAATGTTTGCTTTATAGACATTTAAATAGCCAGAATTTTTCCAGTTATTTTCGCCATAGGCTAACAAATCGTATTCTCTTGAAGATGTAAAAATTAATTGGTTGTTTATTACTGCTGGGCAAAATTCGATACCAGGTGTATTCACATTTTGTATGGGTTTTACTGTCCCTTCTAATTTAACCTCAACCACTTCATAAGTTTGAGCTAAAGTTATCCCAGACAGCAAAACGAATATATATAATATAATATTTTTCATGTTATAAATATCTAGGTGAAACAATTTTTTTAGACTTCAAATTAAAATCAAATCCAATAAAAATTTCGTGAGATCCTTTATTGTAATTTGATAGTTTATTAATTGAATAATCATAAGCATATCCAATTCTCATAAAGTCTGTAATGTTAAATTCGGTCATAAAGTTGACAGATGATTTATTTCTAAATGAAAGACCAATCCAAAACTTTTTGTAGAATAATGCATTAAAAGACAAGTCTAAATTTGGTAAGGCACCTTCAGTAGCTTTTAAAAGGAATGATGGTTTAAATACAAAGTTTTCATTAATTTCAAAAACATAACCAGAAGTTAAAAATACATGTGTTCTTAAAAAATTATCGGTTATACCTCCGTTTAAATAAATTTCTTCATAAAAATTAAATTCTTGACGTGTTAAATGTGTTATGGATAAACCAATAAAGAATTTTGTTTTATAATAATATGCTCCAAAATCAAAGCTAGGCACAGTTGAAACATAGACGCCACCTTCATTAAATATATCTGTTTGATTTTGAAAATTAAGTTTATTTTTATCGAGAACAGAATTATAAAAACCGGCTCTTAAGGCCAGAGATAAATTACTTTTTTTAAATTTTAGATGATATGCTGTGGTAAATGCAGCATTCAAATTTTTAGAAGGACCAAGTTGGTCGTAAGCCATATTAAATCCAAAAGCTAATTTTGCTTTATTGGTTGGGGAATGTACTGCCAAAGATTGTGTTTTTGGGGCACCTTCAATACCTACCCATTGGGTTCTACTTAATAACACAGCACTAAAAGAATTTCTAGTCCCCGCATAAGCAGGATTAATAGCTAAAGGATTAAATGAATATTGACTGTATATAGCATCTTGCTGTGCTTGTACAGTTAAATTTAATCCGATAAACAAAAATATTAATATTTTATTCATTTTTATCTAATTACTTGTACCCACCCACTTTTCACTCTCTGTTCATTTGATTCAATCACGTAAAAGAATGTACCTACTGACACTCTTTCTCCACTTAAATAATTTATTCCATTCCAAACTTTCTCTACATTATTGTAATTTTGGGTAAAATATACTAAATCTCCCCAACGGTTATAAATATACACTTTATTTTGAGAAACAGAATCAATTCCTTCAACAATAAATGTTTCGTTTACACCATCATTATTTGGAGAAAATGCAGATGGAATAGTTAGAACAAAGTTATTAGTAGAATCAAGATTACAAGTCAAAGAGTCAAAATTAAATTCAGAACAATTTGGACTATTGCCACAAGTACCACCTTCCCCTCTCACATAAAATACATTACTCAACAATGGATTTATAATTAATGTATCTCCTTCTCCCAAGAGACTATTTCCACAACTATTTTCATACCATACCCATTTTTGATTATCGTTTAAATCAGGATTTGTAAGGTATAAATACAATTCTTGAGGGCAATCTCCATTTTCAAAACCTCCTAAATTTACAGTAGGAAAATTTGCAGGCGAGCAATATTGAATTTTTCTTATCCGTTGATTTCCGTAATCGGATACATAGATATTCCCGGAATAATCAACAGTTATTAATGCTGGAACATTGAATTGAGCAATTGTTTGGTCACCATCATTAAAACCAGCACTACCTGTTCCGGCAACTAATTCAATATTGAATGTCACTGGATTGATTTTTCTTATCATGTTATTTTCTGAATCACTAATATAAACAGTACCGTCTGTTGCAACATCAATTCCTTCTGGTAAGTTTAATTTTGCATTTACAGCTAATATTCCATTGCCATCAAACCCAGCCAAGCCACTACCTACAATTGTGGTAACAGTTGCAGTATATCTATTAATTTTTCTGATTCTACTGTTACCTTTATCACAGACTAATAAATCACCGTCAACTGTAAATTCAACATCTGTAGGAGTATTAAGTTGGGTAACTGCTGTTGAGAGACTTTCACCATTATACCCGCCAGTTCCTGTACCTGCATATAAAGTTTCAACACCTGTAGATTCAATAAAAAGGCCAATTTTATGAATTGATCCATACGCTATAAAAATGGAGTCATTGCTTACACATAGCCCCAAGCCAGCATAAGTGAGTGTTGTTAAAACATCAACAGAGCTAGTCAGATAATTATATTTCATTAATTTTTGACCATTAGCTGTGAAATAAATATCTCCAAGATCAGTCACGGCAATCCCATTTGGTATATTAACATTATCAGTATATACAGATGTAATTATTCCAGTAATAGCATCAATTTTGCGAATAGAATTATTTCCTTGGTCAGCAAAATACACATTACCCGCAGCATCAGTATCTATACCATAAGGACTATTAATCGCCGAATTTGTACCAATCACGTCATCTGTTGCTGGGCCAGCTGTTCCTGTTCCAGCAATAGTAGTTGTAATTTGAGCTAATCCATTCAAAGAAATAAAAAAGCAAACTGCAATCGTTAATATGTAATATTTTATCTTTTTCATTTTTATTTTTATTTTACCACTTGAACCCATCCATTTCTAGCTTGTGAGTCACCTGCTTCAACAATATAATAATAAGTACCATTTGCCACATTTTGCCCTGTGAATTGGTTTTTACCATCCCACACATTTTGGACATTGTCGTAATTTTCTATTTTATTTACTAAATCCCCCCACCGGTTATAAAAGTACACAATATTTACTTTATACCCTTCAATTCCATCAATAATCCATGTATCGTTATTGCCGTCACCATTCGGAGAAAAGGCTGTATATATTTCGATATTACATTCTGATGCTGGTAAAAAACTTACTTTTACTGAATCTGTTATTAAACAACCATAAGTATCAGTAATGTTAACAATATAAATAGTTTCAATTTGAGGTGTTACAATAATTGATGAATCGGTTGGGTTATCATCAAACATCCATTGATAAATAAGTCCACCTGTTGCATTTAATTCGACATCAGAACCTAAACAAATTTCGACATCAGGACTTACATTTACCGTGCTCCCATCAGCTAATAATATTCCAATACTATCAGGAAAAGATTGACAACCACTACCATCCGTTACGGTTGCATAATAATATGTGTTTTGCCCACTTGTTAAAGAAGATAAACTAATAGTATAGGAAGGTTCTACAGTTAATAGATTATTAGCTAAATCTGGTCCATCATACCATTCTACATTGACACCTAAATTTGTTGTTAAAGGGGCAACAGCTTCACCTAAATCACAATAAATAGAATCTGTAGTTGATATTTGAGGAGGAGCTGGTAAAGTTAAAATTGTTACCGTAATTGTATCAATTCCCGGACACCCTCCCCCCGTATTGTATTCAACATCATACACACCTCCTTGTGTTTCGTTAGAAATTAAACCAGTTGACAAATCAATTGTTGCACCATCTCCTGGTGGATTAACAAATGAATATGTTCCGCCAGTTGTTGTAGGTGCAGGAAAAATATCTATTCCAAAGCAGTATGTATTAGTTGCAGAATAATTGAATGAAGGGTCGAAAGCATTTATTGCTGTTGGCGTTTGAGTGTATGTACAGGTTCCATAAAAGTATTCAACAGTATATGATGACCCTTGTGTTGCATTTGAAATTTCACCAGTTGCAGCAACAATTTGTGCACCATCACCAGGCATAGGATTGAATTGATAATTTCCATTTTGATTATTTGGTAAGGTAGCCACTACACCAGTACCATTAGAACAAAAATCGTTCATTACAAAGTCCATATTTCCAGTAGCGGCTAGGTCGATAGCGTTAATTGTTATTGATGTTGAATCAGAAATACAAATCACACCTGCTGATGAAGTTGTCATATACACTTGATATACACCTGGACTCAATGCAGATTGGGCACCTCCTGTCAAATTTATATCAGGACTACCAACTTGAATATAATTAGGAGATGTTCCAACACTGTTGGATTGTAACATTGTATATTCTCCTCCAAGTCCACAAGTATCATCTACTACAGTTGTTGAAAAGGTAGCTACACCGCCAGTACTTATGATTTGAGAACCAGATGTAACTGTACAACCATTCAAATATTTTGAAGTCACAGTATATGTTCCTGGTAAAACAGTAAAAACAGAATCAAAAGTTGGATTAAATTGAGGCACATCCGCATTAAGCCCAAAATATAAAGCTTGCATTGCTGCCAAATCACTAATTGTTATACTTCCGTCATTAGCACCTTGACACGTTTCGTTAGTAGTAGAAATTGAAGGTGCTGATGGTTGGTTTATAATACCATAATTTTGAGACATTTCAGAAGTACCTCCACCACCAGATAAAGCCGTTATTGAGGCAGATATTTCAGTTGAAGCTGCGTAATTTCCAATTGTGAAAATGGCAGTATCTATAGTATTCACAGCAACGTAGTTAAATCGTTGAATAAAAGCATCAGCTTCACCATATCCTGTACCGTCAGGAGTTGAAGAATTGTCATAAAACTCTATCAAATAGTTATTACCTGATGTTAAATTTCTTAATTGAAGTGCAATATCAACTGAGTTACTTCCATTACAATCAAAAGCTTGAAGAATGATTGGCATTTGCACATTATTTTGAATACCTGATGCATTATTTACTGTTACACCATCATTATTAATATCAATTGCCAAACCTCCATTATTATATATGGAATTTCCAATTATTTGATTATTGGTACCTGAATTTTTAATTTCAACACCATCTCCTATATTGTTTGCAATTTCATTTTGATCTGTACTATTTAAACCGCCAATTATATTTCCATTAGCGGCATCAATAATAATACCACTCGCTTGATTTCCTGATGCTGTGACATTATCAGGTTTAACACCAATTTTATTACCTTTTATAATATTATCATTAGCACTTGATCCTATAAACACACCACCTAAATTATTATCACAGATATAATTAGAACTGTCGGTATTTGCACCACCTATCACATTTAAAGATGCATTATTAAATATTGCAATTCCTGAATTATTTCCTATCAAAGTAGTCTCATCAATTCCAAGTCCGATAATATTTCCTGCTACTATATTATTTGATGTACCAGCATCTAAAATATTTATAGCAACGTTTGTGTTTCCACTAATCACATTTTTATCACTTGCATAAGTTCCTCCAATAATATTATTTGTTGCTCCAGAAACAATTTCAATACCTTTATTATTAGGTAATAGAACATTACCTGAAACTGTTACACCAATGAAATTATTTTGCACATTATTATTTGATGTACCAGCATTTAATATTTTAACACCAACATCATTACCAGAAATAACATTATCAGGTCCAATTTGATTATTTGTAGAAGACGAGTCAATTTTAACTCCAATTGCTTGAGATATTGTTCCTCCAAGAACTGAATTCCCTGTTAAATCGTTGCCTAAATAATTATTTTGAACATTACAATTGGTTGAATTATCAATATATATACCATTTTCTTGATTTCCAATTTTATTTTTGCTTCCGGCAGTCGTGTTACCAACACTAATATTTGAAGAATTTTTAATATACACACCATTACCTGTAAACTGATTTCCAAGGTAAGATGTTCCAACTTTGTTGATTCCAATGACATTACCTTCAATACTTTGATCTGATGAATTTTCAATAGCTATTTGATAAGCGTTAGATGCAAAATAATTACCTTCTCCCGCATTTGAACCTCCTACCACATTCACGTTAGTTGTATTTTTAATAAATAGACCAACACTATTTGATATTAAAGGAAAAACTGAAACTGCTCCACTATCTACACCAATAAAGTTACCCATTATTTGTGTTGCAGAAGGATTTCCATCTAAAATTAGGCCTATTTCTCCATTTGACGTAATTAAATTCCCTTCACCTGGAGCAGATGTTCCAACTACATTACCATTTCCACCATTCACAAACACACCTATCAAATTATTACCTAGAGCCCCACTACCGCTAGTATTTGAACCAATTCTATTTCCAAGTATTGAATTAGTATTACAATTATTTATAGCAATTCCTATACTATCATTTCCTGATATAATATTACTTTGATAAGGGTTAGATCCACCGATTACATTGTCAAAACTTCCATTTTGAATGACTATGCCATGGGTATTTGGTAATGCAATGGTACCTAAATTACGCACACCAATTTTAGAATTAAACACAAATTGCGTAGAAGAATTATCAATCACAATACCTACTTGATTACCACTAATAACTGGCGAATTTTTCACATTATTATCTGATCCAACATAATTAGACGCTGAGCAATCTTTTATCCACACCCCAAAATTATTTGAGGCACCAACTGTGTTTGTTGAATCACAACCAATATAATTTTTGTATATAACATTATTAGATGTTGTGGCACCATTTAATAAAATTCCAGCCATTGTATTTGCTGAAATTATATTTCTTTTCACTACAAATCCATCCTCACCAATCCAATTACTTGAAGCACCATTTGTTATAGAGATTCCAATATTATTTGGTGCAGATACAACACCATCAATACCTACTCCAATAAAATTACCTCTTACAGCATTATTTGTAGTTGCACTTCCTTCAATTAAAATACCAGATGAAGTATTTCCAGAAATTACATTTTTATCTAGGCTTAACACATTACCTATTAAGTTGTTATTTGCGCCATTTATCAATTGAATACCAATGTCATTGGCAATTGTATTCCCATTTGAAACAATACCAATTAAGTTATTGTTAATTTTTGTTCCTACTCCAGCATCAACCGTAACACCCGCAGACCCAGTATTTACATGATCTACAATTGTATTACTTGCTACTAAACCAACATTGTTATTTTGACCATTTAGCACATAAATTCCACTTCCTTGGTTTCCTAGTCCAACAGAAAAAGTAGTTGGATCTGTTCCAATAAAACATCTATCAATTTCACATGCATTTACATTATTTAAATATATACCGTTATTAGAGTTACCACCTACTACATTAATTTCTACAGCACCTATTTTTACAGAATCTACTTCAACATCTATACCATTATCTGAGTTTGATAATGGATTTGTCATGTCAAAATTAAGTCCGATAATATTACCATTAACAGTAGTATTTTTACTGTATATTTCAATTCCATCATAAATATTACCAGAAATAACATTATAATTAGGGGAGGCGGCTCCAATATTTGCATAATGTGTATTTAAAGTAATTATACCTTGCCTGTTAGGCATTGCTGATGTACCTGTAATATCTGTTCCAATATAATTTGCAGCTATAAATGTGTTTCCTGTTGAAGATAAAATAATCCCACCATTAGTCGTTGAATTCCCATTTCCTGAGATTATATTTCTTTCGAGTTGAATACCTCCAATTTTTGTATTGATTGCTGATTCACAATTTACACCAGCTACACTATTACCTATTGAACCTGTTCCATTTGCATTAGTTCCAATTAAATTTCCTAGAATCCATGTTCCATCACCTTCAATAACAGAAATACCATGGTTACTATTACCTGAAATGACATTGGCAGTTGTTGTGTCTAAACCAATGATATTATCAAGTGAAGCTGAACCACCAACAACTATACCATTAAAGTTTGATTTACCAATAGTTCCTGTAATATCGGTTCCAATAAAATTGTTTTGAATTTGTGTAGTTTGACAGTTATAAATATCAATCCCGTTTTGTGTGTTACCTGAAATGATATTGCCTTTTGTATCACCTATAGACAGTTGATTTAAATTACTGATCAATTTAATTCCATTTTGTCCATTTCCCAAAATAGTAACTCCATCATAACCTAAACCAATGATATTGTTATTTATAGTATTTCCAATCCCCATTTCACTGAAGTAAATCCCTTGATTTCTATTTCCTGAAATAATATTTTTACCTCCAAAGTTTTTATTACCTATTTTTATACTGTTTCCTTGCATATTTTCTGCCCAACAATGAATACCATTTTGAGTTTGTGTACCAAAAGCAAACGCCGAATTACCATCTGCTTGAAGTCCGATAATATTACCTACAATATCTACCTGATCGATAGAATTATACATAAAAATATTTGAATTAAATGTTGTTAAACCAGTTTGACCGTTACCTGATATCACATTTCTTTGCCAATGTTGATTACCTCCTATTTTTGAATTATTAGCACCTAGCGCAATTCCACAACGTTTATTTTCTGACACAATATAAGAACCAATTGCATTACCACTAAAGCCAATATGGTTTCCATAAATTTCAATACCAGTAACAGACGAAAAAGTAGAAATTCCATATTGATTAAATCCATGAATATTTAACCCAGTTATCAAACAGTTTGAAGTACCAACTGTAATACCTGAATTTACACCATTTGTTGTGGTAAGTTGAACTAAATTATAAGCCGGTGTTACTCCAGTTCCTCCATTCACGTCCGGACCAGCTATACTCGTTGTGTTTTGGCTATAACCATCAATATAAATAGATTGATTTAATGTATTTGAAGATGGAAGATCAATAGGTACACTAGAATTATAACTCCCAATATCAAATTCAATGTACTTAGTATTTGAAGATGTCCATGAATTTGCAGTGGATAACACATCAAAAAAAGACCCTGGTCCAGTTGGATTTGTATTTACCACTCTAAAAGGAGTATATTCAGATGGGCCAGCATCAACTTGTAAATTGAATGCAGATATTCCGTCAGTTAATTCTCTTGGTGCTCTGCGGCAATCTGTGGGAGGCAAAGTTACAAATGCACTTGAACCTGTATTAATTAAAACACTCGACCCATTTATAATTGTAAAATATTTTAAACCATAACCGTCTTCTAAAAATGTTGTTCTTAAAAATAAATCTGTACCTGGAGGATAAAGGGAGATAAAAGTCATAGGATTAGGTTCTCCAAAATAATTTTCTACCAAAACATTTCCACCATTATCTGCATATGAATTTGCGCCTTCTATTTGAATTGAAGACGCTGTTCCATTTAGATAATAAACATTATTATATAAATTAACATTTGCAGTATTAGTGACTGAATACAAAGCTTGTCCAAGGCCACTTGGTGCCGAATTTGAATGAAATAAATTATTAATTAAATCAACATCCATTGCACCACCAAAATATATTGCACCACCATTTCCTACAGCACCATTGGCTATATTATTATAAAATGTACTATTTACAATTTGATACGGCACGCCAGTTGTACCACTTGCAAGATAAATTGCTCCTCCTTGTGAAGCTATATTATCAATAAACGAACAATTTATTATATTAAATGAAGAACTGCTTGCATAAATTACACTTCCAGAACCTGAAGTGGTATTATTTTCGAATAAACAAGATTCAAATTCTATGTTATCGGAATTTGTTAAACGTATTACCCTGAATGTTGACCCCACAAAACCTAAACCAACAAATTTAATATTATTAACCGCATTAAAATTAAACATATCAAAAGCACCATTAGGCGTAAATGTGTTATGTTTAGGATAAGGACCAATTACAGTAATATTACTTTGGAGAAAATAAATTTGAGTAGTTAAGTTTATTGTTCCTTTAACATTAATGATTATGGTGTCATTTGGCATTGCACCTGAAACAGCTTGCCTAAATGATCCAGCTCCATTATTTGCAGTAGAAGTTACAATTATTTCATTCGCAGAACTCCAATTTATGGCAAAAAGTAAAAGTAAGAACGTAATTATTTTAAATATATTCATTTTAATTTTATAAAGTATCTAATAAACATAACGTAATTGTATTACAATTAGTTGGTTAAAATTAAAGTTAAATACCAAATACATCAATTAATCGAGCAAAAGTGGTCATTGGTCTGATAATAAATGTCATAATTTGTTAACAAATTATGACATTTCTGCCCTATGCGGTTTTAAGACATCTCTAATTAGAGTAATATTTGATTTGTCAACTGTAACAAAAGCAATAGCATATATTTCAGATTTTTGTTCAGCATCAATTTGATGAAACATTATTTTTTCTTTTTCGCAAAATTCTTTGACATGAACAGCATGGTGTTCTGCAATTTTCAGAGCATCATCTCCTCTAAAATCCCAAATAATTTTAATCTTTTGCATTTGAATTATTTTCTTGTTTATCTTGTTTTATCATGGATTCTTGTTTTCTTGATAAACCTAAAAACAAGATAAAAACAACCAATAAATAAATCCAAATCACAAATAGAGATTCGGCTGGAATATATTTTTTTAGCACAAATGCCAATAACACACTAAACATATTTAATACTATAAATACATACGACACTTGTTTTTCGCTAAGTCCTTTATATACTAAATGGTGAGTGGTATGATCTTTACCTCCCATCATTGGAGATTGCCCTCTTAAAATTCTATTTATTGAAACAACAGTTGTATCAATTAAAGGAATCGCAAAAACAGTTACTACCAATGTTAAATTTGTGATGATTGAAAAATCAAGACTTTCTATTTGATTATTCCACAATAATTTAATAGAGAAGTAAGCTAAAAACATACCTAAAAATTGACTACCAGTGTCGCCCATAAACATTTTAGCAGGATTAAAATTAAATATTAAAAACGCACTTAAAGCACCTAATGTTATGATTAGTAAAAATGTATTGACATGATCGAACAGAACAAAAGGCAAAGAAATGGCAATTAGTGTAACAATTATAGACATAGAGGTAATGGTTGTGATACCATCCATATTGTCGAGCATATTAATAGAATTCATAATACCTACCACCCATATAATTGTAAAAACAAGGTTGATATAGTCTTGTTCAAAAATAGCAATTGAGCTGTCTGTAAAATATAAAATTACACCACAAATAATCTGAATAAGTAATTTTAGGAATGGCTTTGTATTGTATGCATCATCAGATAAACCAAGCAAAAAAGCTAAAGTCACGCTAAAAAACAACCCCAATAAACTTTTATTTTGAAATACATCTGTTTCACCAAAAATTATGGCATAAAACATAAAGCCAATTAAAAATGTAAAATAAAAACTAATCCCTCCTAAAGACGGTTTTGACGTTGCACTCCAACGTATAGTAACATCATTTTTATTTCGAATGCCAAGTGTTCTAGCAAATTTTAAAAAAAAGGCATTAATCATAAATGAAATAGTGAAAGCACCACTAAAAAAGGCAATTAAATACACTATGGATTGCAAACTATCTCTCATTTATAATTTAAAAAGGGCTTACAAAAGTAGTCAATTTTTCAGATATTAAATCTTTATCAGATAAAATTGGTTGTTCTACTTTCCAATCAATATTTAAGTCTGCATCATTCCATAACAATGAACCTTCACTTTGAGCATGATAAAAGTTGGTACACTTATATGAAAAAATTGTGTTTTCTTCTAATGCTGAGAAGCCATGCGCAAAACCCTCAGGAACCCAAAACATTTTATTATTTTCTGCTGATAATTCTACAGCTATGTGTTGACCATAAGTTGGTGATTTTTTTCTTAGATCTACTGCAACATCAATCACACTACCTTTTAAAACTTGTACTAATTTACCTTGAGCAAAAGGAGGTTTTTGAAAATGTAGCCCTCTGACTACACCTTTTTTTGAATGAGAAATATTATCTTGTACAAAAGTAATTGGTTTGCCTACTATTTCATTAAATTTATCTTGATTAAAAGACTCAAAAAACAGTCCTCTGTCGTCTTTAAAAATTCTATTAGAAATGAGAACAAGTCCCTTGATATTAAATTTTTTTATCATTTTTTAAAAAATCTGAATAATCCTTTTTTCTTTGTTTTATCTTCCTCATAATAGCCTCCATAACCGTAACCATAACCGTAAGATTTTTTTGCAATATCGACATCATTCAAAATCATGAAAAGTTTATTTACTTTTTCAACATTCAATAATTCACGTACGCGATTAGCAAAAATTCTTTTCGAATAATTTGCTCTAAATACGTAGATTGCACAATCAGCACGACTAAGCACATTAACACCATCTGAAACTATACCAACAGGAGGATTATCAATAATTATAAAATCGTAATCGGCTTTTAATTCTTTAATTAAATCGTCTAAATTACCATTAATAATTAACTCAGAAGGATTAGGAGGAATAGTGCCTGCTGATATAAAATCTAAATGTTCAATTTCAGTTTGTTGCAAACAATTTTTCCAATTTGATTTACCTGCCAAAATAGAGCTCATACCTGTTTTATTTTCAGCTTTAAATCCAAAATGTACTTTTGGTTTTCTTAAATCTAAATCTAAAACAATAACTTTTTTACCTGACATTGTAATAATTCCAGCTAAGTTTAAGGCAACAAATGTTTTACCTTCACCAGAAACGGAAGAAGATATTGCAATTACATTAGATTGATTAGTATTTAAAATAAACTGCATATTAGACCTAATGTTTCTATATGTTTCAGCAAGAACTGATTTTGGTTTTAAATGCACCATTAAAAGAGAATGGTCTTGTTCAATATTCACATTAGGCACAACACCCATAAAGCCTACATTTTGAGGGACCAGTTTTTTTAATTCTTCTTCATTATGAATCACATTAAAAGTAACATATTTAACAACTAATACTAAAAACCCAATCAAAAAAGAAAGAACAAATACGCCACTATAAATGAGTTCTTTTTGGGGCGATATTAATTTAGGTAAAGAAGGTTGTTGCAGTATCAAATTATCCATTGTGTAACCAGCTTTGGAAATTTCATATTGTGTTCTTTTTTCAATTAAAAGTGTATAATATTTTTCATTCAGATTAAACTTCCTTTTGAGTCTTGACATTTCCATTTCTTTTTGAGGAACACCATACAATTTACCTTCTAAATCATTTATTTTTTTCTGAATATTATCTCTTTTTCCCTTTACTTGACGTTTAATTGATTGAACTGTTCTGTTAATTGTTTCTATTTGAATATCAATATTTGTTTCTAATTTTTTTAGGGCTTGATTTTCTTTAGTCATACCGTAAGACGCGTCTTCTTTTTTGACTAATAATTCATGTAATTTATTTAATTGTCCTTCAAGAAGGGATTGGAATCTAGTGCCAACGATAACCGGAATTAAATTATAGACTTCAATCCTATCTCTTGAATTGATACCAAAATTAATATCTTTTAAAAGTTCATATTCTAATTCAGCCTCTAGGGATTGTTTTTGTAATAAATCGATTTGAGAAATTACATTTCCCTTAAAATACTCAGGGTCTTTGGACTGATTATCATCTTTAAAAGATTGTATATTTAATTCTGATAATTTTAATTGATTAAAAACAGTATCTAATTGTCCATCAATAAAATTTAATATATTTTCTGAACTTTGGCTCTTTTTTTCTAAATCGTATTCAAAAAAAGTATTTATAACAGATGAGACAACGTCAGATGAGAGTGTTGAATTATTACTTTTAAAAGATATCTGAACTGTTTTAGCTTCAGGATTTATGACAAAAACATTTAAATTTTTATGTAATCGATTAGTTAAATTATTATAATTATTAAATACAAAAAATAATTTATTACTACTAACATCACTGTAAAATCTATCTTGATTATTAATTTTGAAAATCAAGTTAAAAAACTCATTATCTACAAACTCATTATCTTGTATTTTAATTTTTTGTTCACCTCTTTTTGTATTAAAAGTTAACTCAATATTATCATCCCCCAATTTATTTACATATATTGGTTTACTTAACAAGGAAGAATCTTTTAAAGTTAATAAAGTAATATGATATGGAGAATGTAAATATTTTTCTTCAGTTAAAATTTTACCTTCTGAATAATAACTCGTTTTTAAATTAAGATTTTTTAATGCTTTTTCTAATAAAAAAGTAGATTTTAATAACTCAACATCTTCTGACAATTTAGATTCTTGTTCAAAATTGTCAATTTCTAATATTCTTTTACCTTCATCTTTTGAGGTTCTTTGAATTATGGCTGATGATTGATACAGAGGCTTGGTGTAACGCAAATAAATAAATGCTGAAAAAAGGCTTATAATAATAACAATAGGAACAATATACCAATGTTTTCTAATTACTGTTTTGGCAATATCTAAATCAAAATCTTTATTCAGACTTGATACATTTTGTTTTCTATTTTCAGTGGTATTTTCCAAAAAATATTATAGTTTACTAATAATAAATATCAAACTAACTGTGCTTGAAGCCAATGAAAATATTGGAGCTATTTCTCTCAAGAATTCTTTACCAAGTTGAGGAACAGGTTCAACATAAATATAATCTCCGTTTTGCACGATTAAATCTGTATATTGCAACCCTTCTATAGTTGACAAATCAATTAAATATACTTTCTTTTCTCCATTCTCTTCTCTAATTAATTTAATTCTTTTTGCACGACCTCTATCAGTTATACCTCCAGCCAATGCCAAAGCCTCTAATATGGTTGTATTGTTATTTTTTAAATAAACAACAGAAGCATCTCCTCCACTACCTGGAAATATAATTACTCTTCTATTGGTGACTGTTATTTGTACAAAAGGATCTACATAAAGTTTACCATATTCAGTCTCCAAAAACAATTCTGCTTCTCTAATTGTTTTTCCAACCAAGTTAACTTCATTTAATGCAGGAAGTTTAGTAATTGAATCATTCATTATAGTGTAACTAATGGTATTTGATGAATTTAGAGTTTGAGCAGCTCCGCCACCAGAACTTCCTGACACAATATCTAAGACTTTTTCTCCTTTATTTGTGAAAAATTGAAATTTCAACACATCATTTACGTGTATTATATATTCATTTTTAGATTGATTAGCACTGTCAACATCCATTTTATCGTATTCATAATCCTTTGGTGTTTTAAGCATTAAATCGCTATTAATACCACAACTTTGAAATATCAACAACATGAATACACCTATATATATAAAGTTATTTTTAACTTTCATCTTTATTTATGTTTAATAATTCTAAATATAATTTTTCTACTTCACTGCACAAACGGGTGTAATGGAATTTATTCTTTACGTAATCCCAACCATTTTGTGACATTTTTTTACGTTTTTCTTCATTTTCAATTAATTCTAACAGCTTTTGGGCATATTTTTTTACCGAAAAATCATCTAATACAAAACCTGTATTATTAACATTCACTACGTCTTTAACTCCTCCAACATTGGTTGACATTACCACAACATTTGCTGCTTGTGCTTCAATCAAACTTACGGGCGTTCCTTCATTATGAGATGTTAAACAAACCACATCCAATCTTGCAAGTGGAATATCAACATCTTTTATCCAAGATGTAAATGTAAACACAGACTCCCCATAATTTCGTTCAATTTGAGTTGCACGCTTTTTTAAATCTTCTTCTAACTCCCCTCCACCAATAATAAAAGCTCTAATTTGTTTTGAAGTTTGGTTGATTACATCTTCTATTACATCAAAAAACATTTGATGATTTTTAATATCGGTTAACCGTCCAATGATTCCAATACAAATCTCATTTTCTTTAATATTATACGCCTTTATAAAGTCAAGACGTTTTTTTTGCTGATTGGTTTGAAATTTTGTTAAATCAAATCCTAAATTTATGACTTTAGCCTTATTATTAGGTATGATTTTATGAATGTTTTCAAGTTCATCTTTTTGAATATCGCTAATGGTAATCACTACGCTTGATTTTTTAGCTAAATGGCGTTCAACCTTTTTGTAAAATAATGTTTTAAGTTTTCCAAAATAAGAATGAAATACGTGACCATGAAATGTATGTATAATTACTGGCACATTTTCTTTTGAAGCTGCAAGTCGGCCAATTGCTCCAGATTTTGATGCGTGAGTATGCACAATATCAGGCTTAAAATCTTGAATTATTTTTCTAATTTCTTGATAGGCTTGTTTATCTTTTTTAAAGTCAATTTCGCGCTGTAAACTTTCAATTATTTCAGGTTCAACACCATATTTATGTGGAATAAATAAAGACCCTCCTTCATATTCTTCATGCTTACCACCAATCAATTTAGTTTCGAATCTATCTGATAAAAAAGCGGATAAAAAAGTAGCATTATAAGTTGGTCCACCAAGGTTAAACCGGTTAATAATTCTTAATACTTTAATTTTTTTTTCCATTTATGTGTGTGTTCCACCAATTTTGAAAAATTAGCAATGTCCAAATTAGGTAAATTTTATCGCCTAATTGAGGATTATTCCAATTATTTCTTAATTCATCAATATATTTATATTCAAATATTCCTTGTTTGCTAATGTAAGATTTAGAAAATAATTCTGAAAACAAAATTTCATTTATATTTTTCCCAATCCAAGATTGAAGTGGAATTTCAAATCCTTTTTTTTGACGAGTGTAAACCGATTCGGGAAGCCTATCTTTAAAAGTATCTATCAAAATTTGTTTACGTCCCTTTTTATTCACTTTAAAATCAGATGGTAAAGCATTTACAAAATCGACTAAGTTATGATCCAAAAATGGCGTTCTCACTTCTAACGAATTTGCCATTGACATCATATCCACTTTTAACAACATATCGTTAGGCAAAATAAATTGCTGGTCTTGAATTAAAACTTCATTCAGACTTTCTTCTTCAAAGTGAATAAAATTTTGAATTAAAATATTATTACTCTTTTTCAATAATTTGTTTTTATCTGACTCTTTAATAAAACTAGCCCAATTCCAATACCTTTCTGTTGAATTAAGTTGATAACCTTGTGCTAATTTTTGAATTTTTCGGTTTAAATCTCCCATTTTACCTGAACGACTTTCACCAAGTCCTTTCATAAGTTTTGAAGCCAAATTAATTCCTGTTTTTTTAAACCCTGACGAATTTCTAACCATCCATTCGGCATAATGTTTACGGTAACCACCAAAAATTTCATCTGCTCCATCTCCACTTAAAGCAACCGTCACATTTTCTTTCGTTTTTTTAGTCAATAAATAAACTGCATAGGCTGACGAATCGGCAAAAGGTTCATCAATTTTATTGATAAATTCATAAAAATTATGAGTAAAATCAGATTCATTTAACATTATTTTAGTGTGTTGACTTTCAATTTTATTTACAACATCATCAGCATATTTAGATTCGTCAAAAAAAGGATGATCAAAACCGACTGAAAACGTTTTTAAATCGGATTTATAATCTTTAGCTAAAGCAGATATAATAGAAGAATCCACACCACCACTTAAAAAAGACCCCAAAGGCACATCAGACACCATTCTGAGTTCTACAGCTTGATTTAATTTTAATTTGAGTTCCTTTTGGGCATCCAAATAACTTAATTTTAGTTGATTTTTAGCCGTTGGTTTGTAATATTGAAACTCTGCTAACTCATTATTTTTAAAAACATAATAACAACCTGGTTTAGCTTTATTAACTTGTTTTAAAATGGAAATTGGTGCCGGAATATAAGTCAACGTAAACAACAAATCAAGGGCTTTATTATTCAGCGTTTTATCAATATTGAAGGTAAAGAAAGGTCGGATTTCTGATGCAAAAATAAATTGATTATTGTCTTGATAAAAATGGAGAGGTTTTATACCAAAACTGTCTCTTGCTAATAGTAAAATGTCCGTTTTATTGTCATAAAAAGCAAAAGCAAAAAAGCCATTTAACTTTTCGATTCCTTTTTCGTTATATTCGACTAAAATATTTAATAAAACTTCAGTATCAGACTCCGTTTTAAAAATATACCCTAATTTAATTAACTCATTTTTTAAGGCTACAAAATTATAAATTTCACCATTAAATACAAGCGTGTATCTATCATCTTCACTCGTCATTGGTTGATTAGCATTTGACGATAAATCTAATATAGATAGTCTTGCTTGTCCTAATACTAAATTATTGGAACATATTTTGCTTGATTGATTGTCGGGACCACGGTGTTGAAGAGATTTTAAGGCATCATTTATTTTAGTCAATTCATTAATTGATTCATTATTTTTAATCGATATTCCAACTATTCCGCACAAAGTGATTACTTTAGTGGCAAAGATAATTTTTTTATAGTTATTAAATAATTTAGAGGCATAAATAACATCTGTTACCATATTCATCCATTAAACTTGTGGATTATTGTATGAACAGCTGTGACAAAATAAATATAATTATGATAAAGAACAATATTCATTTTAATGCTTTAAACAAAAAAATGATGTTTAATCTTTTACTATTCATTTTATGTTCATTTTCAGGTATATCCCAAACACCTACAGAACCTTTAAAACCAAATAATTCCATTCAAAAATACGCTGATGGTATGACAAATTATAAAACTTTAAGGCATGCCCCTTTTAGCTTTTACGTTAAAAATTTAAATGATGGCAGTGTGGTTGCAGATGTAAATGGAAATATGAGTATTCCGGCAGCATCAACCATGAAATTAGTAACAACAGCTACGGCAATAAAAATATTAGGAACAAAATATAGATTTAAAACTAAAATTGCATATTCTGGTTATATTGATTCTACAACACAAACTTTACATGGAGATTTATATATAATTGGCGGAGGGGACCCTACTTTAGGATCAAAATATTATAATAAGCCGGGGCATGAAAAGGATTTTTTAGCCAAGTGGGCAGACACAATATACAATAGTGGCATTCATCAAATAGACGGAAGAGTAATTGCTGATGCTTCAATTTACCGATACCAAGGGGTTCCATCTGGTTGGGTTTGGGGTGATTTAGGGAATTATTATGGAGCAGGTCCAAGTGGATTAACTGTTTTTGACAATCGTTTAAGTTTGCATTTTAAAACGGGTCCAAACATTGGCGATTCTACCAAATTAATTTGCATGGAACCTTATATTCCAAATATTATTATGCACAATTCAGTCAAGTCAGCTAAGCCAAAAAAAGACAACGCTTATGTTTATGGGGCCCCTTACTCTGATTATTGGTTTGTGAGGGGAAGTTTACATCAAAATGAAGAAGATTTTACAGTTAAAGCGTCAATACCTGACCCAGAATTTGTTGTGGCTTATGAAATGGATTATGCACTTGAACAAGCTGGTGTAAAAGTAAAATATTACCCGACTACAAATCGTAAATTAATGAATGATTCTACCTACCAAAAACCGGAAACGATTCTCATTTACAAACATTATTCCCCTTCAATTACCTCTATTATAAATTGGACAAACCAACGGAGTGTAAACTTATTTGCCGAGCATATTTTATGTCAAATTTCAGTAAAAAGAAGTGGATATGGCAGTACTTATAATGGTGCATTAATAGCTATGGGATATTGGAGAAATAAAATTGACGCATCAGCCTTATTTATGACTGATGGGAGTGGTTTATCAAGGTCGAATGCTGTGAGTGCTAAATTCTTTTGCGACATGTTAAACTATATGAAAACGTCATCTACATTAAAAAAATCGTTGGCAATTGCTGGTAAAAAAGGAACAATGGCAAGTATTGGCAGAAAAACATCAGCAAGTGGACGCGTAATTGGTAAAAGTGGAACCATGACAAGAATGAAAGCATATACTGGGTATGTGAATACAAAAACAGGAAAAAAATTAGCGTATGCCATGATTATAAACAATTACAACTGCCCTACTTCAACGGTTAAAAAATACTTTCAGACTTTGATGATAAAAATGGCAGAGTATTAGGGTGGACGTATTGGGTTTAATTAGTTGCTAGAGCGCTGCGCTGCTAGGTTTTAGAACGCTACGCTTTTAGACTGAAGTATTGTATTGGGTTTAGTTCAGAAACAAGACTATCAGATACAAGAAGAAAGATTGTTGTGCTTAGATTTTAGAACGCTACGCTTTTAGACTGAAGTATTGCATTGGTTTTAGTTCAGAAACAAGACTATCAGATACAAGAAGCAAGATTGTTGTGCTTAGATTTTTACCCGTATATTTTGGGGATTATCGCAGCTTTGATTTCTTAAACCACTCACCATCTATTCTTACTTCAACGCGTAAAAAACGGCATTAAACTCTTCCCAAAAAGAATCTAACTGAAGAAAATTATCAATTAAAAAGTCATGAATTAAATCCCAGTCTTCCATATTATTCATGTTTACATTAGGTAATTCACAGTAAATTCTTGAAATTGTTTTACCGTTCCAATGTTCATATTCTGAAACAAAATGCACATCCTTTGAAAAAGTTTCTTTTAATTTATTTTCAAGCTCTTGAAATTGCAAAAAATAAATTTCTCTAATACCTTTACTTAAAAATTGTAAATCAATACACATCCTAGCAGTTGTTTCATCCGCCTCCATTCTAAAAAATAAGCGTTTAATATTAGTTGGATAATTCATCCATTCTAAATTACGTCCTTTTGCTTTACCAGCAACTGTTAATTTTTCATTTAACGTGGTCCAAAAACGAACTTTCAACTCTTTTTTTTCTTCTTTAGAATACATAATTAATTCATTTTAAAAGCTTAAACATAAAAACGTCAATTGTAAACTGATAACTATTTGGTGTTCGACTAACAAGCGTCAGTATTTAAGTTTATAATTGTGGGTAAATTTACAATAAATAATAACAATATAACTAAACAAATAAATTATGGGACAATTAGTAGAAATAAATCAAGGAGAAATAGTTGTAAAATTTACATCACCAACTGCTGGTAAAATATCATTTTCGGATTTAGGAATTAAAACAGATGATTTAGCATTTGAAGGTGGTTTTTTAAGACTTGTTTTTGATATGGAAGGGATTGGAGAACACAGTTATTTTGCAATGCCTACAATTCAAGTAGCTTATAAAGAAAATATGGCTGAAACACATTGGCAATGTGATTTTAATGGAGAAACTATTTTAGACAAAACAGATAACCATGGTAATTCAACTATTATTTTGATGAATAGAAAAAAATTAGCGGAGTTAGAACATCATCATGAAAATACACTTATCTTACATGCTGAATTTCCAGAAGGTGTTCATATTATGGCAGAGGAGTCATATATTAACTTTTTTAAGTAGTCAACACCTAAAATAATAAGAAATGTAAAACAACCTCTTCAATTTAATTGTAGAGGTTGTTTTTTTACCGTTTAAAAAACTGTCCCAGTTTAGACAATGGCTTACGAATAAAAGTCAACGGACTTGGTTTTAATCCATTCATTTCCCAAGCACGTTTATCCTCTTTATTGGCATTAAGTCTGTTTTTAAAGGATGAGTTACTTACCCCACCTACTCTCATTTTTGTAATAATTTTATTTAAATATCCTAGCTTAATTTTATGCTTATGAATCATTCTTAACATCAATTCATAGTCTGCGGCAGATTTTAACTCTAAACTATAATTCCCATATTTTTTATAACATTCATTTTTAATAAAAAATGTTGGATGAGGTGGCATCCACCCATTCAAAAATGCGTTTTCTTTGTAATCTCCTGATATCCATTTTCTGGTAATTTTTGAAGTATCTTCTCCATCAACATAAACTAAATCAGCATAAAGTCCATCAATTTGATTTTGTACAAATTTTGACACTACATTTTGAATCACATTAGAATCAGCATAAAAATCATCTGCATTTAAAATTCCGATTATATCTCCCGTTGCTAGATTAACACCTTTATTCATAGCATCATAAATCCCCTTATCATTTTCTGAAATAATTTTATATATTTTATCTTGATATTTATTACAAATTTCTATTGTATTGTCGGTGGACTTACCATCAATAATTATGTATTCTATATTAGTGTATGTTTGATTTAATACGGATTTAATTGTATCTTCTATAGATTTTCCGGCATTAAATGCTACGGTTATAATGGAAATTTTAAAACTCATTCTTCAATATTTCTTTCTCTAACTTTTACGGCAGGGTTCCCTTTATAGATTGAAAATTCATCTAAATTAAAACTGGCTACAGACTGAACGCCTAAAATTGAATGTGATTTACAAACAACATTTTGAGTCACAACAGATTTTGCTCCAATCCAAACTCCATCTTCTAAAGTAATAGTACCGATCATTAAATCAAAAGTAGATTTTTTATAATTGTGATTGCCACACAAAAGCATTGCCCCTTGCGAAATACACACATTGTCTCCAATTAAAACCTCATCTAAATTATCAATCCATACATTTTCGCCTATCCATACATTATCACCTATTGTTAATTTCCATGGATATTTAACCGATATTGTTTGTTTTAGCACTACTCCTTTACCTATTTTTGCTCCAAAGATTCGCAATACAAACTTTTTTAATCCAGAAAATGGATTGTATTTATTTTGAAGACAACAAACATTCACAAAATACCATACTAAAATTTTAATTTTACTCCCTGGTTTGTACCAATGGTTATTAAATTTTGACAAATCAGTTTTCATCACTAAATAATTTACGATTAGCTTCAATTATTTTATCATCACAAATTTTATTAATAAAATAATTATAACTTGATCTTACCATCTGAATGTATGACGTAAAATCTAAGTCAATTCCTTCTTGAACAGCAGAAATTAAATTTTGAGGATCAGAAATATCTACATCCCAACCCAAATCTTGTACACGTAAATTTTTCCATGGTGTATTTCGACTTATAATTACTGGACATCCATTTGACCAAGCTTCAACAATAGCGTGTCCATAATTCTCATGCATAGTTGGCAATATCATAAAATCTGCATTTGCATATGTATCTGCAATTTCATTTGGATTTAATAGACCTTTGTACTGAATACTTACACAATTGTGTTTTTTAATATCTTTCTTAAAAGAATTAAAATAATCTTCATCTTCAATATTTCCATAAATATCAAATTCAATTTTTTGAGATGTATTTACTCTTTTAATCGCATCTATTGCCAAATTTAAGTTTTTAATAACAGCAATTCTACTTATATATACAAATTTAACTTTGCCCGTTTTTTTTCGGTTTAATATGTTTTTTAACTCTAATTTTTGGCTAAGTGGTATATTTTGAGCAATTTGAATATTCGCTTTTTTGCCAAATATAGACTCTATATCTTTTTTTTCTTGTTCTGTTGAGGCATGCCAAATTACATTTTTATACCAACCCAACAATTTTGATAATTTTAAAAAGGAAAGTTTTTTAGTACTTTTTATTTTTAAAGAAGCTTCACCTAACATTCCTCTAGGTGCAATTATAGTTTTTATTCTATTTTTACGTGCAATAGCTAATGGAATCAAAGTAAATATTCTTGAGAATAAACTATTTAGATAAATGACATCTGGATTTACTTCTTTAATATTACCACTAATCGCTGATGAATTTAATAATTTTTTGTCTAAATATTTTATAAAAATACCCTTTTTATCATGCCATTGATTAAACTGTACATTATCATAAGGTTCAGTTTCACCTAAATCAAAAGCTGAAGTTAAAATATAAAATTCAAACTCATTTTTAAAAGCATTAACAATATTTGCCACAGATCTAATTGGTCCTCCAGCTTTAAATCCTGGAATATACCAGTCAATACAAATTAATATTTTTCTTTTACCCTTCAATTTTATTTTCTTTTATCCAGTTACCAAGCGTAACCAAATGCCAAATTCTTGACCAACTTACACGTTTATTTCCTTTTTCAAATTCATGCCACAGTTTATCAATTCCTTTAGCATTAACATACGAAATATTTTTAATTTCGTTCAGATTTTCAATACAAAAAGATTTTAATTCGCCCATCATCCATTTTTCATACGGCAAAACAAATCCCATTTTTGGTCGATTATAAATAGATTCAGGAATCATATCTTTAAACGAATCAACTAATAATTTTTTTTGTGTGATAGGCTTCTTAAACTTATCCTTTATTCCTAATGTATATTCAACTAGGTTATGATCTAAAAAAGGCACTCTTACTTCTAAACTACTTGCCATACTCATTTGATCGGCATCCCTTAATAATACATTTTGCATATAGGTACTAAATTCTGACACCGAAATTCGACTCAAAGGAGGCAATGACCAACCATTTGTGTTATAACCTATTAATTCATGTGCTATTTCATACGACCGATTTAAGGGTAATTTATCAAGTTTAATCAAATTTTTAAGTTGATCATCCATTATGGTTTGCCGGTAAAATTGATAAATGTATTCACTGTCAAAATATTCTTGTTTTAAAATTTCTCTAATTTTACTTGAAGCAACTGTTCCTTTGGCTAAGTGGTTAAAAATACCAACATATTTGCGGGCATAATTTGGAAAACTCGATAACCAATTTTTAGATTGTAAGTCTGGTATTTGATTAAATATTGAATACCCTCCAAATAATTCATCACCACCTAATCCAGATAATGCCATTTTTATTCCAGATTCAGCCGTTTTTTTTGAGACAACATAAGTATTTAAACCATCCCCACTTGGATGATCGTAAAAAGACATTGCTGTTGGTATCATTTGTTTAAAATCCTCAACAGACAATTCGATTTCGTGATGATTAGTTTGATATTGTTTAGCAATTTGTTGTGCATATTGCCCTTCTGAGAATTCATTTTCTTTAAACACTACCGAAAAAGTATTAATTTTTTGATTGTGTTTTTGAGCCATTAATCCTACAATAATTGAACTGTCAATTCCGCCAGATAAAAAAGCTCCAAAAGGTACATCACTCATCATTCTTTTTTCAACAGATTGTGACAATAGTTCTCTTACTGTTGTCTGAACTGTATTCAAATCATTATCTCCAGATCTAAAGTCGGTTGTTGGACTCCAATAAGTTTTCAGTTCTTGTTTTTCTTCAGTAAAAAACATATACTGCCCAGGCATTAGCATATACAACTCTTCAATAATGGTATAAGGTGCATGAACAGTTTGAAATCTAAAATAATCAATCAATGACTTTTGTCTAATTTTACGCTTAACCAAATCACTATTTAAAATAGATTTTACAGAAGAAGAAAAAATTATTTTATCTTTATCAAGCACGTAATAAAGTGGTTTTATTCCCATTCGGTCTCGGGCAATAAATAAAGATTGATCTTTTTTATCCCAAATAGAAAAAGCAAACATTCCATCAAAATGGTTAACACATTGTTTTCCCCATTTTATATAGGCAGCTAACACTACTTCAGTGTCAGAATTAGTTTTAAAATTGTAATCTGTTAATAGACTTTTAAGTGATTTAAAATTATAAACTTCACCATTAAACACAATTACATATCGACTATCATTACTTAAAAATGGCTGATTAGAAATATCAGACACATCAATTATAGATAGACGTCTATGACCCAATAAAATAAAATCATCTTGATACACACCCTCAGCGTCTGGTCCTCTATGAACCATAGTTTGATTCATTTTTTGAATGACTGAAGTGTCAATTTTTAAGCCTGAGAATTGATAAATACCGTTTATTCCACACATTATTTAACACCTATTTGTTTTAAGAAACGACTTGAATTTAATAATTTTCTTATACCGTCATCTAAAGTTATTAATTCGCGTCCAAGTAATGTAATCATTTTTGTATTATCAGGTTGACGTCTTGTCATATCTCCATCAGCTAAAGGTGATAAGTGAATTATTTTAGACTGACTATTTGTTATTTCAATAATTTTTTCGGCCAATTGTTTAATAGATATGATCACATCACCTCCTACATTTATGACATCATTGATAATTTTATTTTCATTTAAAGCTTTTATGCAAGTATCAACATTGTCGTCAACATAGCAAAAAGTTCTAGTTTGAGAACCATCTCCAAAAATTGTAATATTTTCATTTTTTAATGCTAGAGCAATAAATTTAGCCATCACAAAATCTGTAGTTTGATTAGGACCATAAGTATTAAAAAATCTAAAAATTGTATAATCTAAACCAAATTCTTGCTGATATGAACGGCAAAAAGATTCACCGACATTTTTTACTACAGCATAAGGTACACGAGAATTTAATGGGGTTGTGTTTTCGTTTTGAGGAATAACAACTGGTTCCCCATAAACTTCTGATGAAGATGAAAAGAAAAAACGTTTGACACCTATATTTTTAGATAATGTCAATAAATTTCTAATCCCTTGTATATCTTCTAAAACTTTAACAGGATTTTCTTGAGTTCTTTTAACACCAACTACAGCAGCATAATGAAACACATAATCAAAATGGTTTACTAACATTATTTCAGCCATTTCGGTTCTGTTATTGGCATCTGATTTAATGAAATGAAACCTGTCTGAATTTTGAGGTAATTTTTCTCTTGACCCAGTAGTTAAATTATCAACGACTACAATTTTAACGTCATTTTCTTCTAATAATCTACTGACTAATGCTGACCCTACATTTCCTGCTCCCCCTGTTATTAGTATTTTTCTCATTCTATATTATTTGACAAAAACCAAATTTAATCAAAATGTAGAACACTTTATGGGTTTTATTGACTTTTGTGAGATAATATTTAATATACATCAATAATTAGGAACAAATTTTGTCACTTTTAATAATTCCACATCAAAGACTAAAGCTGAATACGGTTCAATACCTGCACTCCCTTTTTCACCATACGCTAATTGATAAGGCATAAAAAATCGATATTTAGCACCTTCATTCATAAGCTGTAATCCCTCAGCAAAACCAGGAATAAGACCTAGAGGCGTAAACTTTGCTGGTATCATTGATGGAATTGTAGATTCAAACTCTCTCCCATCTATAAATCGGCCTGTATAATGTACCAGTACAGTATCTATTCCGGTTGGTTTTATTCCATTTCCTTTTTCAAAAACTTGATATTGTAAACCTGACTTTGTTCCCAACACCCCTTCACGTTCAATATTTTGAGCTAAAAACTGCTCACCTGCATCTTTATTAATTCCAGAATAATAAGCTACAACTTCAATTCGAGCATCTTTGAGAGGCACTGAAGGTGTATGCCCTTCCATCCCATCTTCAATTCCTGCTGTTAACAAATCAACCACCATAGTTTGATCAATTCCGCGAGAAACTAAAGATGCAACTAGCACTTGGGCTTCACTTATGCCGTAGGCAAAACTACCATCTGCACTGCTCACAATTGAACTATCAACTTGGCCGTTATCAACCAAATATAAATTTAATACAGAATCTACTTCATAAGGCATAATTCTTAAATCTGTACCTTTTAAATAGTCAATCATTCCTTTTTCAACATCCTTTAAATTAAATTTTCCAATAAAATTTTCTGAATTTAAAAACATACGACTAGACGTACCATGATCTAGACCAATACAATAGCTTATTTTTTGTTCAAAATTAGTGAAAGAGTATTTTGGCAATGATTCAACTTCAGCATTTTCAATACTATTATCATTGTTTGAATTAGATTCACAACTCACAAAAGTGAAAATTGATATAATAAAAAGTGAAAAATATCTCATTTAAAATATATTTAGGCGTAAAAAAATCCTTGCTCAAACAATGAACAAGGATAGTATTCTTTAATTATCCAACAGAAATTAATTCTACATCAAAAACCAAAGCCATATGAGGTTTTATTGGTCCACCTGGATGAGGACTTGCACCATATGCTAAGTTTTCAGGAATATACAATCTCCATTTAGAACCTGTAGGCATTAGCTGTAATGCTTCAGTCCATCCTTTTATTACTTGATTTACACCAAAAGTAGCAGGAGTACCTCTTTCAATTGAACTATCAAATACAGTTCCATCAGTTAAAGTACCATGATAATGCACTGTAACTTGTGCATCTGGAGCTGGTTTTTCACCTGTTCCTTCTTCTATCACTTCATATTGTAATCCAGAAGTTAAAACGGTTACACCTTCTTTTTTTGAATTTTTTTCAAGAAATTCATATCCTTCATTTTTAACATTAGCGTATTTAGACTCATTAATTTCGTTTAAATACATTTGAATTTTAGAATTTGCCTCTTCAGGTGTAAATTTTAAATCTTTTTTTGCAAAAACATCTTTCATCCCATTTACAAAAACATCTAAATCTAAACCATCTAAATCTTGCTGTAATAAACTTTGTCCGATACTCATTCCAACTCCATAGCTGGCATCTTTTTTATGTTCGCTCATTTTAATATATTTTTCCTTTGTTTTATTTCACAAAATTAATGCAAAATTTGGTTATTACCACAGAGAGTTGTCATTAATTCATCAACCTCATTTCTCATATTAAACCCATGCAAACAAATTCTGATACGCTCTTCTCCTTTTTTTACAGTTGGAGATAATATTGCTTTTACGGCAAAGCCTTTATCTTGTAAATGTTTTTCAATCTGTTTTATCCTATTATTTCCCGGCATTAAAACACATTGGATTGGCGAGTCACTTTTAATTAATTTAATCCCATTTGGGGGGGCTTGTCTTTTAAAATAATCAACTAAATCAAACAAATTTGCCCTCATATTATCCATCATTTTTGACAAGTCAACTGCTTTTTTAATTTGATGTAAACTATGTAAAGGCAATGCTGTTGTATATATAAAAGCTCTGCAAAAGTTAATCAAATAATCTTTAGTTAGGGCATCAGACAATACTAACGCACCATGTCTGCCATAGGCTTTTCCGAAAGTGATTAATTTAATAAAAACAAACTCATCTAAGTTGTATTTTGACACCAATCCTCTCCCCTCTTTTCCATACAAACCACCAGAATGGGCTTCATCTACAATTAATTTAGCATTAAATTGTTGACATAATTCTGATATTTTAAGTAAAGGAGATTCATCCCCATCCATTGAATAAATTGACTCTACAGCTACATACACATCACCTGTTGTGTTTTGTAATCTTTGTTGTAAATGTTCTAAATTATTATGCTTAAAAGAGAATGATTGTGCGTTTGACAATCTAATACCATCACGAATTGACGCATGACACAATTCATCATATAGGATTGTGTCACCTCTTTGAGGAATGGTTGAAAAAACACCTAAATTGGCATCAAAACCAGAATTAAATATTAAGCCTGCTTCTGTTTGATAAAATGAAGCTAATTTTTGTTCTAAATTTTCTGCAAAACGACTATTACCACTCAATAATCTTGATCCTGTTGAACCAGTTGTTCCTAAATCATCAAACGCTATTCTCGCTAAACCTAAATAATCATTCGAAAAAAAATCAATCCAATAGGAATTACTATCCTTTAAGCCATTAAAATCAGATAAAACACGAAAAGTATTTTCATCTTTTCTTTTTTGGAGTTTTTCATTTAGTTTGTTTGGTAATTGCATCTTTTTTAATTGCTATTTCACAAAGGTACGCAGAGTAGTCGCAGCGTTACGCAAAGGTTTTGATTATTTATTGTTTGCCCATTAATTTCATAAAACACCAAATAATTTGTTGATGAATTTTAATAAAATCTAAAATCAATTTACATACTAAAATCAAACAATTAGATTAATTACCCAACAGTTACCTTACGTGGTTCAAATTCAGATTTTTTAGCGTCATTTTTAGCTTTAGCTCTTGCCAACTTTTCTTCTCTTATCAATTTAGCAGCTTCAACTTTATCGTCCACCAATGTTTCAGGTTGTTCACCATCTTGAAATGGTTTTTTAGTTGTCATTCCTAATAACGAAAACAGAGCTTGATCTGAATTAAATTCGGGATTTGGTGTTGTTAATAATTTGTCTCCAGCAAAAACAGAATTTGCACCCACAAAGAAACACATAGCTTGAGCTTCTTGGCTCATTTCTGTTCTACCTGCTGATAACCTAACAATTGTTTTAGGAAACAAAATTCTTGAAGTAGCTATCATTCTCACCATATCCCAAATAGGCACAGGTGTTTGATCCTCTAAAGGTGTACCTTTAACAGCAACTAAAGCGTTAATTGGTAAAGATTCTGGTGGTTGTTCCATGTGAACATACGTCATTAACATTCCTAATCTATCTTCAATCTGCTCTCCCATTCCAATAATGCCACCTGAACATACAGAAATTCCTGCTTGACGTGCATTATTAATAGTCTCTAAACGTTGATCATATTCACGCGTTGAAATAATATCTTTATAAAAATCTTTAGACGAATCTAAATTATGGTTATAGGCATATAATCCAGCTTTTTTTAACCTTTCGGCTTGTTGTTCATTAATCATTCCTAGGGTTGCACACACCTCCATGTCCATTCCATTAATCTCTTGAACCATTTCAACAACTTTGTCAAAGTCACGGTTATCTCTCACCTCTCTCCAAGCAGCTCCCATGCATACACGAGCCGACCCATTTTGTTTTGCATTTTTAGCCAAACCAATCACTTCATTAACCGACATCATTGGTTTAACTTCTAGCTCTGTATTATATCTAGCAGCTTGCGGACAATACCCACAATCTTCAGAACATCCACCCGTTTTAATTGAGATTAATGAACTCATTTGAATCTCGTTTGGATTGTGGTTTTCGCGGTGAACAGTTGCTGCTTGATACATTAAATCCATCATTGGAGAATTGTATAGTTCAACTAATTTTTCGATTGAGGCGTATGCTTTATTTACTTTCATAATTATTGTTAAGTCTAATCGGGTGTAAATATAAGTCGTTTTTAATAGAAATTAATGACTTAAAACAAAATAAAATTAACAAAGTGCGAAAAGACACATTTTCATCTTGATTTTTACATTATTTTTGTCATTAGAATCAATAAATCACAACATGAAATACAACCTCAGTGAAATAACGGATGTAATTAGAGACAGAAGAACTATTTATCCTGAATTTTATTCGGACAGAAAGGTTCATAGAGAGCATATAGAAAAGATTTTAAATAATGGAATTTGGGCACCAACACATGGTAATACTCAGCCTTGGCAGTTTAAAGTATTTATGGGTGGTGGTTTAAATAAACTGTCGGATTTTATGTCTTCTAAATATAAAGAACTGTTTACTGGCGAAAATTTCAGTGAAATGAAATTCAATAAATTAAAGAATCGCCCGTTAATGGCAGGAGCAGTTATTGCTGTTTCATTAAAACGTGATACTAAAGAAAAAATTAGTGAATTAGAGGAGATTGAAGCTGTAGCATGCGTGATTCAAAACATGCACTTAACATGTACTGCATGGGGACTTGGTGCTTTTTGGGCTTCTCCGGGATTAATTTACAAACCTTTTATGAATGAGTTTTTAGGTCTAGGTGAAAAAGATAAATGTTTGGCTTTATTTTATATCGGTTATCCTAAAGATGATTTTGAATGGCCTAAAGGACAACGTAAACCAATTGAATATTATACAGAATGGGTAGAAGAATAGGTGGACTTGGATTGGTAAATTATAAAGACCATCCTGCTGACAATAGATATAAAGTTTTTAATTTTAATTCGATTGAAGAGGCTAATTATTTTGAAGAATTATTAACTGAACAGACCTTGTGGTTTGAAAAAGATGAAGAAGAAGTGGATAGTTTATCAGCTTTGTATTTTTCTCTGATTTACAAACCCGATAAAAAAGGAGTCATGTATTTGTTTGCTGTTAATCAGCGTGACTTTGATAAGGTACAAAAACTCAACTATCTTGTCACTGCTAAATACAGAAACTTCTCAATTAAAAACTCTTTTTTAAGGTGGGTTTTGGTTTTGTTTTTTTTAGTCGTAGTTACATTTGCAATGATTGGTTACCTTAAATCTTGAAATGAAATTTGACTTATTTTATTCTTTTTGATTCACTGTCTAATCCGGTTTTACGTTTGCGTGATTTTACATTAGAATTACCAAAATTATAATTTAAGCTCAAACTTACATATCGGCTATCCCACATTCCATTTCCTGTTGAAACTAATCCATTAAAACTTGAAGAACCATACCAACCAATTCTATTAAAAATATTTGCTACGCTCATTCTAACTCGTAATTTATTTTTCAAGAAATTTCTTTGTAGTCCGGCACCAACTGACCAATTTGCACCGTACACAAAAGTACCACCCCAAACCCCAGGTCCAGAATAATAGCCAGATAATTCAGCCTTAAATCCTTTAAACAAATTAAAAGTATGTTGTTGATAGATAGAATAACTAAAGGTTTGCACATCTACAATTGCATCTCCACCATAATTTGCTTGATTGTCGATATAAGACAAGCCGACATTAAAAAAAGCACGCCACCATTTGGTAAATTTGTGAGGAATGCTCGCATTAAAACTCAAAACCGATTGCGTAGCAAGATTATCCCAAGAAATGAAGCTAGCTTGAGGATTAGTTTCGTCTGGTCCAATTAACCTTGTGATTTTATTATTAGTTACGCTATATCCTAATTTAAAATTATACATATAGGCAAATGTGTAACCTAATTCAAGATTATTTACAATTTCTGGTTTTAAAAATGGATTCCCTTTTTCAATTGATAACTCACTTAACTGATTTCTGAAAGGATTTAAAACATTGTAATCAGGTCTGTTAATTCTGCGCCCATAATTTAATGCCCAACTGTGTTTTGGTTGTACATTCCATGTTAATCCTGCACTTGGAAATAAATTGAAATAATTCAAATCGATAGGCGGTTCTTGCAAAGTAGGGTCAAAAGTTATTAAATCACCTGTAGCATCAGTTAATTCAGCTCTAAGTCCACTGACAAAACTCCATTTTTCACCCAATTTTCTTGAATAGCTCAAATAAGCCGCATATACATTCTCATCATAATTAAACTTGTTTGATCTTGACACATCCAAAACGTCAACTTCACTAATTACATCATATACTTCAAAAGTATTTTTTGTATCTACTCTACTGTATTTTGCTCCAAAACCTAATTTCCCTTCTTTAAATGTTGTTTCATAATCAATTTTACCTGTATAAATATCAATATCTATTGGTGTATTAAAGCTATTTATAATTTGAGAATAAACAGTGTCTTGGGTTGAATTATAGTATAAATTTGGTTGATAACGTGATTTAGAATTAATATACCTACCATAATTCAAATCTATGTTTAAAGTTTGTTTTTTGTCGCCTACAAAACTATAATTCACATTAAAAGTACTACGGTTGCTTTGACTTAACCCCGTATTTCTGGCAACAAGAACACTATCTATTACACTAATATTTTGATCATCTGATATTTTTATTTCGTTAAAACTAGTTTCTTCACCTGCTGTTTCACCACCATCAATTAAAAATCCAAGCGTACTTTTTTTAGTAAGAAAAAAATCGGTTCCAAACCTATAAGAATATATATTTCTATCGTTTTGGGTATTGTTAATTTCATCCATATAAAACCCATTTTGATAGCTTTGAAAGTTTATATTGTGAAAATTGTCATTTACATTGTAACCAGCTGTCCCAAAAATATTCATTTTTTTATTTCGATAATTCCCACTTGCATTCAAATTATAGCGGGTTAAAATTCCTTGTGTAAAAGTTCCACTTACCGAGCCATTCGCCCCCATGTTTTTATCTTTTTTAAGCCGAATATCAATAATACCAGCATTACCTTCAGCATCATATTTAGCGCCTGGTGTAGTAATTATTTCAAATCTATCAATTTGATTCGCAGGTAAGTTTTTTAAATAGTTACTCAAATCATCTCCGCTTAATGGTAATTGTTTACCATCAATATATACACGAACACCAGATCGACCTAAAACACTTATATTGTCATTGTTATCAACATTAACTGATGGTGCTTTTCTCAGTAAATTTAAAGCATTTGACCCTGTACTATTTATTGTTCC
>Ga0316209_1000800_pt1 | contig 43877 bp, 35 predicted proteins | sample 6monopyrite_MG_FD_204945 | JGI IMG/M metagenome (GOLD analysis project Ga0316209, IMG submission 204945) | Microbial mat bacterial communities from mineral coupon in-situ incubated in ocean water Damariscotta River, Maine, United States -... | ecosystem: Environmental > Aquatic > Marine >...
CGCCCGAGGCCGCACTCGGGGCAATCCGAGAATCCCTTTTCGATCTCGCGCTTTGCGACCGAGAGATGCACGGACTCGACGACTTTGATCTCGTCGCTCAAATCGCACGTCAGAAGCCCGGGCTCCCGGTCATCCTTACGAGCTACGGCGAACGATCTGAACTCGTACGCGAGGCTCGACGGCGCTTGGTTTACGATGCGATTGAGAAGCCCTTCGATGCAGAAGAGGTCGAGCTCGTCCTTGGGCGAGTGCGAGCACAGGCTCGCTTGCAGCGCCAAATAAAACTTCTCAACCGGGATTTTTCTCGATCGATCGGCGATCGAGCGATCGTTGCAGCCTCAGATCCGATGATTGGGCTGCTCGAAATGCTCGACCGAATCGCTGGATACAAGTCGACGGTGTTGGTGAGTGGCGAGCCCGGCAGCGGAAAAGAGGTGATCGCTCGCGCGATTCATGCTCAATCGCCACGCCGCGAAGCGCCCTTTGTCGCGATCGGCTGCAGCGCGCTTTCCGAAGGCCTGCTCGATGCAGAGCTCTTCGGACACGCTCAGGGCACCCTCCCCGGCGTGGCCGAGACCGACCGTGGTCTCTTTCTACGAGCTGACACCGGGACGGTCTTCCTCGACGAAGTCACCGATCTGTCAGCGATGCTTCAAGTCAAGCTTCTGCATGTCCTGATGGACGAGGAGATCCATCCGCTCGGGAGTGCCAAGCCCATCCCAGTCGACATTCGCGTCATCGCTACATCTAGCCGCGACCTCGACAAAGAAGTCGCCCAGGGCCGATTCAGAGGCGATCTGCGCGACCGACTCGACGTCGCAAACCTTTCGGTTCCGCCACTCCGCGAGCGTCGCGAAGACATCCCACTGCTCGTCGATCACTTTCTCGCTCACTCTCGAAAGCAACTCGGCAAGTCGATCCGACGCATCAGCGATGATGCGCTCGAGCGATTGGTGGCCCACGACTGGCCTGGCAATGTGCGCGAGCTGGCCAACCTCATCGAACGTTCAATGATTCTCTGCCCCACGGATACGCTCGAACTCGAGGATCTCCCCCTTCGACTAACTCGAGACTCGCGGGATGGCGACGCTCCCGCGGCGGGTCACGCGGGCACCGCTCCTCAAGACTTCTCGCTCAAGCGCGCCCGACAGAGCTTTGAGGCGCAGTTCATTCGACGGGCGCTTGAGCAGACAGGCGGCAACCGTACCCACGCCGCGAAGCTCCTCAAGATCAGCCACCGAGCCCTGCTCTACAAGATCAAGGACTACGGTCTGCGGGACTGAAACCTACAGGACCGTGACCAAGAAGACCGGGACTAGTACTTTGACGTGAAGGACCCGCGACCTTAGTCGTCGCTGAGGGCGTCCTCGAGGGACAGCTTCTCGAGCCGGTACCGGAAGGAGCGGAAGGAGATCCCGAGCAATCGGGCAGCCTGCTTCTTTACGCCCTTCGACTGGATGAGCGCTTCGCGCAGTAGCGAGCGTTCGTAGTCGGCGACGAGGGTTTCGAGATCGACCCCCTCGCTCGTGACTCGCACGGGCCCGTCCGCGCCACGACTCTGCGTGACGGTCGGCGGCAAGAGGTCGAGGCCGATCGTCGAACTTCGCGAAAGCGCCACGGCGCGTTCGGTCAAATTCTCGAGCTCGCGCACATTCCCGGGAAACGCGTATTCCGCAAGCAAATCGTAAGCGGCTCCGTCCATGCCCTCGACATCTTTGCCGAGCTCATCCGCGAAGCGTCGGATGAAGTGCTGCGCGAGAAGCGGAATGTCTTCGATTCGATCCCGGAGCGGTGGCAGGGTCAGCTGAATCACGTTCAGTCGATAGTAAACATCTTCGCGGAAACGACCCGCCGCGACCTCATCCTCAAGCCGTCGGTTCGTCGCAGAGACAATGCGCACGTCGATCTTTCGGTCGACAGTGTCACCCACGCGCCGAATGCTCTTCTCCTGCAAGGCGCGCAGAAGCTTCACCTGGAGCGGGAGCGAGATCTCCCCGATCTCATCGAGGAAGAGTGTTCCGCCCGTGGCCGTCTCAAAAAGGCCTTCCTTGTGCTGAACGGCGCCGGTAAACGCGCCCTTCACATGTCCGAAGAGCTCGCTTTCAAGCAGATTCTCAGGAATCGCACCGCAGTTGATCGCCACGAAGGGCTGCCCCTGCCGGCTGCTCTGATCGTGGATTGCTCGTGCAACGAGTTCCTTACCGGTCCCACTCTCGCCCGAGACGAGCACATTCGTCTTCGTCTCCGCAACCTGCGCAATCAGGTCGAAGACCTCTTGCATAGCGCGGCTCGTTCCAATGATGTTTCGATCGCGCGACTGACTTCGCAGTTCCTGCTTGAGTCGCCGATTCTCACTCGAAAGCAGCTTCTTCTCGAGCGCCTTTTCGATCACGATCCTGAGTTCGTCAACCTTGAAGGGCTTCGTCAGATAGTCGTAGGCGCCCTCTTTCATCGCCGATATCGCGCTGTCGGTCGTTCCGAACGCCGTCACCACGATCATCAGGGTTTCCGGAGAAACGTCCTGGGCAGCCAAGATCAAGTCGAGGCCGGTCTTTTCCGGCATCTGCATGTCGGTGATCGCGAGATCGATCTCGTCGGACTCGAGGTACGCAATCGCTGTGTCGACATCGCTTGCGGTCGAAACCGCATAGCCTTCTCGACGCAGAAAGATCTCGAGAAATTCCCGCATGCTCTGTTCGTCATCGACGACGAGGATTCGGGCCTTCGGTTCATCCATTCGGCTGACCCTCCACGCAGGCCATCATGACGCGAACACAGGTGCCTTCACCCGGCTGACTCGACACCTGAATGGCGCCGCCGTGTTGCTCGACGATCCTCTGCACCGTGGCCAGTCCCAATCCCGTTCCATCCTGTTTCGTCGTAAAGAAGGGCTCGAAGATCATCTCGCGGTCCTCGGGCGTGATGCCCGGCCCCGAATCCTCGATCTCGAGCACAGCCGTCCAGGCAGATTGAGCGTGGTCCGCGCACTCCCCCTTCGTCTCCTTACGGCCCCCAGCGATTTGCGCTTGAGATGCATCCTCCGGAATCCGCTTAACCCGGGCCGAAAGCACCCCGTCTCGCCGATACGTGCCTTCTTGCTTCCCGGACCGCTTCTCGCCATCCATCGCTTCGATTGCGTTGTTCCAGAGATTCCAAACCACCGCCTTGAGCTGGGCCGCATCCGCTAGCACGACGACGTCGGGCTCGGTTTCGACCGCAACGGAATAATCAAAGGCACCTGCTTCTGTGCCCATCTCGACCACCTCGCGAATTAGCAACGCGAGGTCCACGGGCTCGGGCTGGATTGGAGCCGGACGCGAATAGCGCAAGAAGTCGCTGATCAGGCCGTTCAATCGATCGACTTCACGGACCACAATCCCCATCAGACGCTCGTTTTCCGGGTCGGAGTTTGACTCCGACGGCGTGCTCTTCAGGATTTGTACGCTGCCGGAGATCGATGCCAAGGGATTTCGGATCTCGTGCGCCATCCGCGCGGCCATCTCGCCGACTGCCGCGAGGCGCTCGGATTGCCGCAGCTCTTGTTCCATCGAGACAACGCCGGTGACATCTTGAAAAATCACCACGTGGCCGATCTGCTCGCCGTCCTCGCCTCTAAGACTCGAGGCCGCAAGCCCCAGATACAGATCCTCGCCGCGACAGTTTCGATAGGCGAGACGATCACGCCCGCTGCCCTGCTCTTCTCCACGGATGCCGAGCGATGCGTTCAGAATCCCACTTGCTCCGGGAATCAACTCATCGAGAGCCTGCCCTTCGGCACTCTTCGCATCGAGGCCGGTGATCCGCTCGGCTTCCGGATTGAACGACGTGACGTGTCCCGACTCGTCGGTCGTCAGAAGTCCGCTTCCGATACTCGCAACGGTCTGGAGATGCAGATCACGCAAGCGGTACAGATCGGTCGTCTTTCGGTCGAGCGCCGCCCCGGTTCGGCGAAGCTCTGCCGACAGAGTATTCGCAAGCATCCCCAGGACCAGCAGTGCCCCAGCGTAGAAGCCCCAATAGGCCGCGAGCAGAGGAAGCGGGCGACCCTGCCCCGACGCTCCTTGCTCTGGAAGCAAGCCCAGTTCCGAACCAAAGAGGACGAAGGCGTAGCCCAGTGCGGCCAAACCACAGGACAGCCCAACACCCCCCCGATCGAGAAACATCGCGCCATAGAGCACGACGAGGGCATAGAGGAACGTAAAGAAGGATTCGCCGCCGCCTGAGAAGTAGACAAGCGACGTCACGATCGTCAGGTCGAATCCGACCTGGAGCTTCGCGAAGCGCGCGGGATCCGTCGTCCGATGAATCATCCGAGCGGAGACGATCGTCGCGACAAAGGCGCCGACAATCGTCCAGTACACGCCCCAGATTCCGGGCGAGTTATGACCGTCGACGCGATCGATCGCGACCGCGAGACCAAGGCTCATCCCCGCCAGCAGCAGTCGTGCGCCGAGCAACCAGCCCAACCGCGTCCGCGCTTGCGAATCGCCCCAGCTCGTCCCTGAACCCAAGAGGGAGGCCCCCTTCGATCGCGTGTCGCGCGAAGGCGACGCGCGAATCAGGTGATCGTGTCGGCGATCGTGAAGATCGGCAAGTACATGGCGATCAGAATCGTACCGATCGAGCCGCCCATGAAGACCATCATGATCGGCTCGAGCATGGCCGTGAGACCCGCAACCGCCGTATCGACTTCGTCATCATAGAAGTCGGCGATCTTGGTCAACATCGCTTCCATCGAGCCGGTTTCCTCACCGACCGTAATCATCTGCACCATCATGCCCGGGAAGATTTTCGATCCCTGAAGCGGCTCGGCAATGGTCTTACCTTCGGAGATCGACTGCCGCGTTGCCTGCAGTTCTTCTTCGATCACCATATTGCCAGCTGTCTTCGCCACGATGTCGAGGCCGTCGAGAATCGGAACCCCCGAGGAGATCATGGTACCGAGGGTTCGCGTAAAGCGAGCGACCGCCACCTTCTTAATGATATTCCCGAAGATCGGCATCGCGATCATGATCGCATCCGTTCGGTAGCGGAACGCGAGGCTCCGCGAGCGAGCCTGCTGATAAGCGGTCACAACGACGAATGTGCCACCCATCATGTAGCCGATATACGCCTGCAACCAGTTACTGAGTTCAATCACCATCTGTGTCGGGCCAGGCAGCGTACCGCCGAAGTCGGCGAACATCTGCTCGAAGACCGGGATGACCTTAACGAGAAGGAGTACGATACAGGCCACTGCGATCACGGAGACGGTGGCCGGATAAACCATGGCGCCCTTCAGCTGCTTGCGGAGCTTCTCCTGCTTCTCAAGCTGAACTGCGAGACGGTTGAGGATCGTGTCGAGAATACCGCCGACCTCACCCGCGGCGACGAGATTCACGAAGAGGTCGTCAAAGACCTTCGGGTGTTTGGCGAGCGAGTCCGCGAAGGTTAATCCCGACTCCACGTCGCCACGAACCGCGCGAAGCGTGTTCTTGAACGTGATATTCTCCTGCTGATCCGCGAGGATCTGGAGGCACTGAACAAGGGGAAGACCGGCATCGACCATGACGGCGAACTGTCGCGTGAACACGACAAGGTCGTTGATCGTGACTTTCGGCGCCAGGAAGGGAAAGATCTCCGAGATATCCTTCGGCTTCTCCTTCACCTTGTCGGGGACGAGTCCCATATTCTTCAGGTGAAGCGAAACCGCTTCCGGCGACGACGCTTCGAGCTCTCCAGCCTTCTTGTCGCCAGAGCGATTCTTCGCGTTCCATGTATAAATCGGCATCGGTCAATCTCCCACGATCACAGGGTTCGCCCCTGGAGCGGAATCAAAGAATGGTGCGTCCGGCCTAACCTGAGCGGCGGCCGCCGGCTGCCCCGTTCGCATCGGGACCCTTCGTGATGAGCGACTGGAGCTCGTCCACATCGGGGCTTCGGCCCTTTGCGACTTCGGGATCGACGATGCGTCGCTGGACCAGCGACGCGAGACACTGGTTCATCGTCTGCATCCCGGACTTACCCTGGCCTACCTGCATCGACGAATAGATCTGATGAATCTTGTCATCACGCATCAGCGCACGAATCGCGGCGTTCGGCACCATCACCTCAAGTGCGAGGGCGCGTCCCGGCCCGTTCGCGCGAGGCAGGAGTGTCTGACACATCACCGCCTCAAGAACGAACGAAAGCTGCTGCCGAATTTGCGACTGCTGATAAGGCGGGAATACGTCCACGATCCGATTGATGGTTTGAATCGCCGAGTTCGTATGCAGCGTTGCGAACGCAAGATGGCCCGTCTCAGCAACAGTCAAAGCGGCTTCAATTGTCTCCAGGTCACGGAGCTCGCCAATCAGAACAACATCCGGATCCTGGCGGAGGATGTATTTCAGCGCGGCCTTGAAGGACTCGCTGTCCGAACCGATTTCCCGCTGATTGACGATGCAACCCTTATGCGGATGCAGATATTCGATCGGATCCTCGATCGTCACGATGTGTTCGTTTCGTTCGCGATTGATGCTGTCCATGATTGACGCGAGCGTGGTGGACTTCCCCGAACCGGTCGGACCGGTTACGAGGATCAGGCCGCGTGGTTTCTTCGCCAACTCGGCGACGACCGGTGGCACGCCGAGTTCGTCAAACGTAAGAATCTTGAACGGAATCGCTCGAAACGCGCCGGCAACATTGCCTCGCTGAATGAAGACGTTGCCGCGGAAGCGCGAGAGCTTCTGAACCGAGAACGACAGGTCGAGTTCATTCGTTTCCTCGAAGCGGTGCTTCTGCGCGTCCGTCAAGACGGAATAGCAGAGCTGCTTCGTCTCCTGCGGAGAGAGCGGGGGCATCTTCAAGGGGTGAAGCTTTCCGTCGATGCGGAGCTGGGGCGGTGATCCGGTTGTGATGTGGAGATCACTCGCGCCCTTCTCGATCATCGCCTTCAGGAGCTGATGCATATTCGCCAAGACGAATTCCTCTCTTCTCGTTTTCCTGCGTACAAATGCGGACTCAGCCGACGACCGGCCTCGACCTAGCCCTATGCCGCGTCGGAAGCACTCACTCGGAAGACTTCCGAGATCGTCGTGACGCCTTCCAGCATCATGTTCAGCGCGCTTCGCCGGAGAGTGACCATCCCCCCGCGAATCGCTTCACGCTTGATTTCCGCACCCGACGCGCCGTTCAGAACGAATTCCTTGAGCGAGTCGGTCATGACCATGACCTCGTAGATGGCGACTCGGCCCTTGAAGCCCGTGTCCGAGCACGCTCCGCAGCCCGCGCCCTTCTTGGCGTTGTACGACTTGACCTCCTCCTCGGAGAGTCCCGCCTCGGTCAGTTTCGCGAGCTCGACATCCGGGTCGTCGGTCACGCACTCGCTGCAAATTCGCCGTGCGAGACGCTGGGCGACGATGCAGTTGACTGCGGACGAAACGAGGAAGGGCTCGATGCCCATGTTGAGGAGTCGATTGATCGTCGACGGCGCATCATTCGTATGCAGCGTCGAGAGGACCATATGGCCCGTCAAAGCGGCCTTGACCGAGATCTCGGCCGTTTCGAAGTCGCGAATCTCACCGACCATGATGATGTCGGGGTCCTGACGAAGGAACGATCGAAGGGCTGCCGCAAAGTTCAGTCCGATGTCTTCATGCATCTGGACCTGATTGATGCCGCCCAGGTTGAATTCGACCGGATCCTCAGCCGTCGACAAGTTCTCACTCGTCTGATTGAGCTCCGAGAGCGCCGAGTAGAGCGTCGTCGTTTTACCAGAACCGGTCGGTCCCGTGACGAGGACCATCCCAAAGGGCTGGTGGATGCAGTGCTTGAAGTCGTCGAGCTGATTCTGCTCGAAGCCGAGCTTCGTCATGTCGAGCTGCAGGTTGCTCTTATCGAGAAGTCGAAGAACGATCTTCTCACCGAAGAGTGTCGGCAGGACCGAGACACGAAAGTCCATCTCGCGTCCCTTGCCCATCTTGAGCTTGATACGACCATCCTGCGGCAGACGCCGCTCGGCGATGTCGAGCTCAGACATGATCTTCACGCGCGAGGTCAGCGCGTTCTTGAGCTTGAGGGGCGGCTTCATCACCTCGTACAGCACGCCATCGATGCGGTAGCGAACGCGGAAGCTCTTCTCGTAGGGCTCGATATGAATATCCGACGCGTTCTTCTTGATGGCGTCCGTGAGGATCAGGTTCACCAGCTTGACGACCGGGGCGTCTTCGGCCTCTTTCGCAAGACCGGCTGCGTCGTCTTCCTCTTCGCCGGAGACGAAGTCAATTCCTTCGTCATCGAAGCCAGCCATCACATCGTCGAGGAGATCCTCCTCCGGCTCGGCGTAGTAAATCTCGATCGCACCGCGAATCGCGTCTTCCGACGCGACGACGGGCTGGATGTTGTATCCGGTCAGAAACTTGATGTCGTCGAGGGCGAAGATATTCGACGGATCGGCCGTCGCCAGAATCAGCGTGGAGCCGGCACGGTTCACCGGAACAACGCCGTGCTTGTTCGCAACATCCTCGGGAATCAGCGCGAGCACTTCCGGCTCGATCTGAAAATCCTCGAGGCTGATCGAAGGCACGCCATATTGTTTGGCGACGAACTCAGTGAGTTCCTCTTCATCCATGAAGCCGAGCGCAGTAATCTGCGCGCCCAGGCGTTTGCCCTTGCTTGCGGCTTCTTCACGGGCCTTGAGTAACTGCTCCGACGAGAGCAGATTCTCTTTGACCAGCAGCTCTCCGATGCGCTCGTTCACGGAACCCCTCCCCCGGCTATCGCCGCTTCGCCGATGGGATCGGCGTCGCAGTCAAGTCGGGCGCTTAGCGTCCGGCCTGCACGGGGCAAAACGGGCGCAATCTCGCTGAGTTATCGGCGAGCAAACGACGCGACTTGAACCTTCGGTGGGGATCGGCGGCAGCTTGCCCGCCAAAGGGTGTGATGCGGCCTACACCCCGGCGCGTCTGCTGTGATCTTCGGAGGCGTCCGCCGCCCGCTGGGACACATACGAGGGGCGGCCGGTCGATGCGCATCCGAGCGGGCAAGTCGTGGTCCGACCCATGCTTTCGGCGACTCAAGCCGCCCAGGAATTAGCCCGCCAGTCGAACTCGGGCCTCATCGACATCCCGCGCAATCTGTTCGCGGAGCGCGTCGACGGATTCGAAGCGCTGCTCCCCTCTGAGCCGTCCTTCGAAGCTCAGATCGATCTCAACTCCGTAGAGGTCGCCCGCGAAGTCGATGATATGGGCCTCGGCAACAAGGTCTCGGCCATCTCGAAAAGTCGGGCGATAGCCGACATTCGTGACCACAGGCAGGAGTTTCCCCTCCCATTCGCCCCCCCCGCGCACGCATCGCAGGCGGCCGAAATAGACGCCGGGTGCGGGGAGAATCTCGGTCTCCGGAGCCAGGTTCGCGGTCGGAAAACCGATCGTTCGGCCGCGACGGTCGCCTTCGGTGACCTCGCCACGCGCGACAAAAGGCCGACCGAGCAGGGTTGCCGCTTCTTCGACCTCCCCCTCCCCGAGCAACTCGCGGATCCGAGTCGAATTCAGATCTCGACCCTCAACGGAAACTTCCGGTACGACGGTCACGGAAAAGCCGAGATGAGGTCCTCGCTCGGTCAGCATGCGCATCGAGCCCTCCCGATCCTTTCCAAAATGAAAGTCGTAGCCGACGTAGACCTCAACCGGCCCGACGGTCTCGTACAGATAGTGCTGAATGAAATGCTCCGGCGTGTTCTTGGCGAATTCCAGATCGAAAGGCTCCGCCACGACCGCATCGAGCCCGAGCGCTTCGAGGGTCTCCATCTTCTGCTCGAAGGTTTCGAGCAAGCGAAGATCCGCCGCCGGTTGCAGGACCCGGCGCGGATGGGGCTCGAAGGTATAGAGAACAGACTCCCCGTCGAGCGCTTTCGCGCGTTCGATCACCTGGGCCAAGATCGCCTGGTGCCCGCGATGCACGCCGTCGAAATTGCCGATCGTCACCACGGGGCGGGTGAATCGGCGCGACAGCTCGGAAATGCCTCTAAAAATCTCCAACGGGGGCTCCGTGCGGAGCGCGAGGGCTCCGCGGGGGGTGTGTTCGTTGACCGGGACTGTATCGACGTCGCGGTCAATCGACGAGGGGCGGCGAATCGATCTTGGAAACCCGCTTGGGGCGCGCAAGCCTGCTACGATCCTTCCGTGCGGATCCTGTCGCACTACTTTATCGCGCGCTTCCTCGGCCTATTCACGCTGGTTCTCGCCGCCGCCCTTCTGGTGCTGGCGACGATCGAACTCGTGCTGAACCTGGACGACGTGTCGACGTTCGGCTCGAGCAGCCCGGATGCCTCCGCATCGGCTGCACTGCCCGCCTTCGGTCACACGCTTCGCTATCTAGGTATTCGCCTGACCTCCTATTACCTGGCGGACCTCCTCCCCATCGCGAGTTTCGTAGCCGTCTTCCTCGCCTTCGCCCTGGCCGCTCGCGCCATGGAGCTGCGCGCGGTCGAAGCGGGCGGGATCCCTCCGATACGGATGATCCTTCCGGTTCTGGCGACCGCCGGTGTCCTTTCCTTGGGTGCCGCGATTCTTCATGAAACCGTGATCCTACCCGCGGAGAAGGTGTGGTCCGGCGGCAGTCCCGACGAGAACGATGAACTCTCCTTCGGCCGTGAGGCCTTCTGGTACCAGAAGGGGCCGATGATCACGAATGTCGCCTACGCGGATCCCGAAACCCGGGAACTCTTCGACGTCGAGATCTTCGAGCGCAGTCCGAACGGCGCGATTTCCCGAGTCATTCGAACCCAGCGAGTCGAGATCCTCGACGGGGGGCGCTGGCACATCAACTCCGCCGACGTGTGGCGCTTCGATGCCCACGACCCCGAAAGTCAGCCCCGCATCGAGAAGGGCGTTTCTCTCGAACTCGACCTCGAAGCGCTTCGGACGGACATGTTCCTGGGCGCCGACCCGACCCAGCTTCCCCTGCCTGTCTTGGCACGGTACCTCGAGGCCAACCCCAACGACACGTCGTCCACGCTGCGACGCATCCGTGCACGCTTTCACGAACGACTCTCAAGTCCTTGGCTCGTCCTCGTCTTCGCGTGGCTCGCAATCCCCTTCGCCTTTCGCGTAGACGAACGAGGGCGGATCGCCGGCCCCGCCGTCGCGGCGGTCGTGACGATCGCCCTCTTCTTCGTCGCGCAGTCGATCGGGCAGACGCTCGCCCACGAGGCCGTTTTGCCCGTCGGATGGACGCCCTGGGTCACGATGCTGCTCTTCAGTATCGGCGCGGCATTCGCGCTGCGAATGGGACCTCGTTAGGCGCGACCTGAACGAAGCCGATGATCAGGGTGCACTGCTTGCCTGGGACGGGTCGAGGAACTTGAAGAACTCGTGATCCGGCGGCACGACCAGGGTCGTATTCTCGCCGAGGGTTTTGCGATAGGCCTCGAGACTCCGGACGAAGGAATAGAATTCGATGTCCTTGCCGTAGGCCGTGGCGTAGATCCCGGCAGCTTCGGCATCGCCTTCACCTCGCAAGACCTCGCTGTCCGCGCGCGCCTGCGCGACCATCTCCTGTGCATCGCGGTCGGCCTTCGCACGAAGTTCGCGTGCCTCTCGCTCACCGATGGCCCGCTTCTCTCGAGAGATCGCGCGGCGCTGTTCGCGCATCTGCTCGAAGGTCGCCTGCTCCGTCGGCAGCGGAAGCTCAGTTCGATTGATCCGCACGTCGATGACCCGAACCCCGCTCTCGAGCAACTCCGCCGTCGCCAGCTCATCGAGCGAATCGAGCACTTCCGCGCGCGCCAGCAACTCAGACATCGACAAATTGCCGACGGCGTCCCCGACGAGCGAACCCACGGTGCCCTGAATCAGGCTCTTCGCCTCGTCTAGACCGCCCGGAAAACTTCGCCGAAAGGCCAGCGGTTCCGCGATCTGCCAAAGCGCGTAGTAGTCCACGATTAAACGCTCGTTGCCGGCGATCTCGATCTCCGCTGCCGCGGCGTTCAAATACTGGATCTTCTTGTCGAAGACTTGCACCGTATGAATCCCGGGCAAGCGAATGAAAGGCACCCGGAACGGCAGTTCGAATCCGGCGATCTCATCCGTTTGCGCGATTCCCGCCTTGGTGAGTGCGGGTTCGATCGGCTGACCAAAGCGCATCACGATCCGATACTCGTCGGCGCGGTTGATGACGATCGGCCCCATGTCGAACTGGGCGGCCCAGAGAGCACTCACCACGAGCGCTCCAACGACGATCAACAAAAACAGGGCTCTCATCATCGGTTCCCCCCGACGGCCGACGATTGACCACCGAGCGGCAGCATCGGCAGCATGTTCACCGTATTCGGCTCAACAACCATCTTCTCAACGCCCGGCAGGATCTCTTCCATGGTCTCGAGGTACAAGCGTCGTCGCGTCACTTCTGGCGCAGCGGTGTACTCGACCAACAAGGCTTCGAATCGGCTGGCCTCGCCCTTGGCTTCGATGATCTTCGAGCGCTTGTAGGCCTCGGCCTGCTCGCGAATCTCGGCGGATTCCGACTGCGCTCGCTGCAAAATCTCTTGAGAGTCACCGGCCGCCTCAAGCGTCGACCGTTTCTCATCCTGGCCGGCGCTCACGACGTCTGCGAAAGCTTCCCGAACCGCTTCTGGTGCCTGAGGCTTTTCGAGATTGATGCGTACGACATCGAAGGCAGCTTGATGCCCCACCTCGGTAACATAAGACGTCAGCATTTCCTCAAGGACCTGCTGGGCTTCCTTTTCGATCGCACCACGATCCTGGGAAAGCACCGAATCAATGTCTCGCTTTCCGATCACGTTGCGCATGGCGGCTTCCGTCGCGTCATGCAGGATCGCAGCGGGATTGGACATGGAAAAGCGATGTGCGTAAGCGTCGCCCACCTTGTATTGAAGCTCGTAGGCGACATTCACGATATTGCTATCGGCGGTCTGAATCGCGTCTCGCTTGATCTGCGTCGCGATTTCCGTCTCTTCGGAGTCCGCGGGAACGCCCGGCGTCGACTGACTTGGACGAGCGCCGAAAGTTTCCCGCCGGAGCTGGCTCGTGTTGACGACTTCGTGGGATTCAAGGGGTGGCGGCAGATGCGCCCACCATCCCTCAAGCTCACGGACACGGTCGTACGCGCCGAAGCGCAGAATCACGGCGGACTCGCCTGGCTGTAGTTTGAACGCGCCTTCCGAGAGCCAGAAGCCCAGGACCGCAAGCGAGAGGATGAGAATCAGACCGTTTACGATCGAGCGCGTCACGCCTCGACCGGCCTCAGCCGCGGCGTCTTCCTTCGATGATTTCTTGGCCAACTACGCGTCTCCGCCTTCGCTTTGGGGTGCGGATTTCGCGACCGGCGTTTGCTCGGTGGAACTCGACGATGCCGCTACCTGATCGAAAAAGGGCTTAAGGAGGTCCAGGGGGACCGGAAAGATCGTCGTCGAGTTATTCCCGCTGCCGGCGATCTCCGCGAGGGTCTGGAGATAGCGAAGCTGAAGGCCGCTCGATTCACTCGAAAGCGTCGCCGCGGCGTCCGCCAAGCGCTGAGCCGCCTGGAGTTCACCTTCGGCCAACGTGACCTTGGCGCGCTTGTCGCGCTCGGCCTCGGCCTGCTTCGCCATGACCCTTTGCATTTCTTGCGGAAGGTCGATCTGCTTGAGTTCGACGCTCCGGACCTTGACACCCCACGGCTCCGTCTGCTGGTCGATAATTTCCTGGAGCTGCTGATTGATGCGTTCGCGATCGGACAGAAGCTGATCGAGCTCCGCCTGGCCGCACACACTCCGCAGGGTCGTCTGAGCGAGCTGCGACGTGCCGTAGAGATAGTTCTCGACCTGGATCACCGACTTCTCCGGATGGAGCACGCGAAAATACAGAACCGCATTCACCTTGACCGAGACGTTGTCGAGAGTGATGACTTCCTGGGCCGGCACGTCCATGACGATCTCGCGAAGCCCGATCCGCACCATCCGATCGACGCCGGGAATAATCCAACGCAGACCCGCCTCACGGATCCCGACGTAGCGGCCGAAGCGGAAGACGACGCCGCGCTCGTACTCGGGAAGGATCCGGACTCCCATCATGAGCAGGATGAACCCGAATACCAATACGATCGGAATAGCGATCACTCTTTTCTCCCTCGACTCTCTTATCTCTCAGCGAGCGACGCGTATTAGGCGTTGGCCGCTTTACGAACGCGCAATGTCAATCCGTTGATTTCGACGACTTCGACCGCTTCACCGGGTTCGATCTCTTCATCCGCTGTGCAATTCCAGTATTCGCCGCGAACGAAAACCTTGCCCTTGCGACTTCTCTCCGCGACTGAAGACGTCGCTTCAATTTTTGACTCGCAACGCCCAACCAGGCCGATCATCTCGTCGACGCCGGCGGTTTGTTGCGAGAACATGGTTCGACCGAGACTGTAGGCGATCACAGCCCCGAAGATCGAGAGCGTGAGCGCAAGGGGGAAGAGAACCTGCCAGAAATCAACGGTCAGGTCGGAAACCTCCGGCCGGTCGAAGACCATCGTGCCCCCGATCAGGAAACACGAGATTCCCGCTGCAAAAAGCAATCCGAAAGACGCGATGAAGAGTTCAGCGATCAGCAGCCCTATGCCCAGAAGCATGAAGAGCATGCCGACCCACGAGAAGGGCAAGATCTGGAGCGCAAACCCCAGCAGAATCAAAGCGCTCACGCCGACGGCGCCGGGCACAATCAAGCCAGGGCTCTGAAATTCCATGTAGAGGCCCAAGGCACCCACCGCGAGCAGAATCGTCGCGACGTTTGGATCCGAGAGAAAATCGAAGATCGCCTGAAGCAGCGTCTTCTCGACGACGACTTCCCTCGCGCCCGCGACGGAGATCGTGTGCTCCTCGCCGTCCACTTCGACGATCCGCCCTTCGATCGCGGCTAGAAGCTCGGATCGGCGCCCGACGACCATGTCGATCACGTTCAGCTCAACCGCTTCCTCTGCGGTGACTGCGACGGAGTTTCGCACCGCTTGTTCAGCCCACTCGACGTTGCGATCGCGCTGCTTCGCAATCGACTCGACGTACGCGGCGAGGTAGTTCTCCATCTTCTGCCCGACGACGTCCTTACCCGCGGCCGCGCCGTCATCACCGTCTTTCCCTGTCTCGGCCGGCGGAGGACTCCCTCCAAACAGACTGACGGGATGGGCGGCACCGATGCTCGTTCCCGGCATCATCGCCGCCACATGCGAGGCCAGCATGATGAAGGTGCCTGCGGAAGTCGCTGTCGCACCGCGCGGAGTCACGTAGACGATCGTGGGGATGCGCGCGTTCAGCATCGACTGGATGATGTCCTGCGTCGAGGAAACGAGGCCACCGGGGGTATCCATCTCGATCAGGATGGCGGAGGCGTCCGCATCTTCGGCCTCCTCGATCGCGCTCATCAGATAGTCGGCACTCGCCGGATTGATGGAACCATCGATCCGAACGATGTAGAGGTCTCCAGGAGACGCCGCATCCACAACCCCAGCGAGCGAAATCAGGACACCGGCGAGCAGCAGCACCGCTCCCCCCATCCCCTTCATTCCCTGCCTCGCGTGGCCGATTCGGCTGGCCCCTGCTTTTCGATCGTGATTCATCGGTCCCCTCTTCCGAATTCTCTCGTCAATGTTCGTTGCGCCTCATGCTTCGCGCAATTTCTCGATTCGATCGAAGAGCTGAGCCGCTACGCCCGACTTCGGCAGCAAAGGCAATTCCTCGACCTCGCCGCTCGGCCATACGAAAAGGACCGCGTTCTCGTCGACTTCAAAGCCGGCATCCGAACGTGAAATGTCGTTCGCGACAATCAAGTCACAGCCTTTCCGAGTCAGCTTCCGCTGCGCAGCGGCGACCACGTCGTGGCTCTCCGCGGCAAACCCGACGATCGTCCGCTCGCCCTTCTTCGCACTGATTTCCTTGAGGATGTCCGGATTCTGGACCAGCTCAAGGGTCATGTTCTCGCCCTCGGCGAGCGCTTCCTTTTTGATCTTCCGCGACGATGCATTCACGGGACGAAAATCCGCGACGGCAGCGGCTTTGATCACGATGTCGCTCGATTCGAATTCGGCGAGCACTGCGTCGCGCATTTCGCTGGCGCTCGGCGCATCGATTCGACGGACACCGAGGGGCGTCGGAAGCGAGGTCACGCCCGCGATCAGCGTGACGTGGGCGCCGCGCCGGACCGCTTCCGCGGCAATCGCAAAGCCCATCTTGCCCGAGGATCGATTCGTGATCGAGCGAACGGCGTCGATCGGCTCGGCGGTGCCGCCCGCCGTGACGACCACGTTCCGCCCGGCGAGAGTTTCGGACACGAGTTGGGAGGCCACGGCTTCCACGATGACCGACGGGTCGCTCATGCGGCCGACACCTTCCCAACCGCAGGCGAGCTCGCCCGAATCGGGACCGACCATCGCGACTCCGCGCGACCCAAGCACGGCCACGTTCGCTTCGGTCGCCGGATGGCTCCACATGTTCACGTTCATGGCGGGCGCGACGAGCACAGGCGAACGCGTCGCGAGCAAGACTGCGGTCACGAGATCGTCCGCCAGGCCGTTCGCCATCTTGGCGAGCAGGTTCGCGGTCGCCGGAGCGACAACGACCAGGTCGGCCCAGTCCGCGAGGCCAATGTGATCGATCTCGCCTTCCTCCCCGGCATCGAAGAGATCCCGGCGAACGGTTTCCCCGCTCACGGCTTGTAGCGCGAGCGGCGAGACGAAGCGCTCGGCTTCGGGGGTCAGCGCGCAGCGGACCTCATGTCCCTCACGCTTGAGCGCGCGAACGAGCTCGGGTGCCTTGTAGGCGGCGATGCCGCCCGAAATGGCGAGCAGAATGCGGCGCGGCTCCATACCGGTCGGTCCTCCGTCGAAGTTCCCGTCCGGGCTGACGAGGCGATCAGGGTACCGACTTCGTGCGGCCGCGGCCAATTGCCTGCGAAATGCGGTTTTTCTACGTGCCCGGACCGTGGTGCCCGGACCGCACGGGGTGCACCCGAATGACTGCTGGGACTAATCCTTCTTCCCAAGCTTCCGATTGAGTGCGGACGCCACGATCGGCGGCACGAACTCGTCGACGCTCGCGCCGAAGCGAACGAGTTCCTTCAAACGGGAGGAACTGACGTAGAGGTATTCCTGACTCGACATGAAGAAAACGATCTCGACGGTCGGCGCGAGATGTTTGTTCATGAGGGCCATTTCGAACTCGTACTCGAAATCGGACATGGCGCGCAATCCGCGAATGATCGCACTCGCGCCGATCTGTTCAGCGTGATGCACGACGAGGCCGTCGAATGTCTGTACCGAGACGTCATCCATTCCAGCCGTCACCGCCTCGAGGATCTCCATCCGTTCCTCGGCGTTGAACGTCGCGCTCTTCGAGACGTTGCGCGCGACCGCGATCACGGTCTCATCGAAGATCGCGCGGGTGCGCTGGATCAGATCGAGATGACCGTTCGTAATCGGATCGAAACTCGCGGGAAACAGGGCCAGCCGATGGCGCGGATTCCGGTCGGACATGCGCTCAATTCACTCCACTCGGACCGCGTTGTTCGCGACCTCGTTCAAAACTTGTCTGCTCATCGTCCCGTCGCTCGGGACGCTGATGTTCATTCACCTGCGGGTCTTGTTCGTGTCTTGCTCGGGGCCTGACCAGTCGTTGCAGCGCTAAGCCGTCGCTTCGACCCAGGAGAGTGTCGTGTCGCCGTAGCGACGCTCCGTGACGATCCGGATTCCGGGTAGCGGACGCAGAGGATGCCGTGTCGGACCCTCCACGACCACCGTTGCGGTCTCCGAAAGGAGACCCGAGGCGAAAAGGGCTTCGAGGGTCGGCTCGCGTTCACTCTCCGCGGCACCTTCTTCATACGGGGGATCGAGGAAAACCAGGTCGAATTGCTCGACCTCGGCGTCTAGCTCCTTCCCCCGCCCACTGAGTCGCTTGATCGCACGCCTCGCGTCCGTTTCGAGAAGACGAAGCTCGCGTCCCGTTTCGAGGCCGAGCTGCTCGAAGCGCTTCTTGAGCGCACGCGCGGTTCGCTTCGAGCGCTCAACGAAGACGACCGACCCGGCCCCACGGGAATACGCTTCCAAGCCCAGGGCGCCGGTCCCGGCAAAGAGGTCGAGCACCCGCTCGCCCTCGATGTCGCCGAGTGCCGAAAAGAGCGACTCACGCACGCGATCGGTTGTCGGGCGCACGCCCTCCGGCACCTTTCCAAGCGCCCTCCCGCGCAACGACCCACTGATGATTCGCAACCAACTCTCCTGCTTGCAGTCGAACTTAACGCCCTCAACCGCAACCGATTTCAAAGCGCAGCGCCGGCCATTCGTTGCGTCGGAGTCACCGACGATGAATGCGACAACGCTGACGAGAACGACGCCAACCCGCGCGCACATCCCGACGCCGGGGACTCTAACCAAGGATCCCACTTCCGTGCGCTTCATCACATGATTGCTGAATCGACGTTACGTGAATTCGCGGCGACGCGACGCAAAATAGGGTTGCCGGTCTGAAAGCCCGTCTATAGACTGCGCGCGTTCCAACCCACCCTTTGGCCTCATTACACAACCCTGTGTCACAACGATCCCAACCTCAACGAAACCATCGCATCTCGGTGCGGTAGGCGTTGCAGTGAGGGCGCCGGATCCGCTACGGGCCGTCTCCCGTTCTCCGATCCGACAAAACCCGTCCGACACACCCTTCGACACTGTGAAGTGGTGAAGCCGAACCGTGGAGCCGCTGTTGGTGACGCATTCGTGCAATCGAGAGATTGTCCAGCATGCCGACCGAACAGCAACGACAACAGCCAGAACATGACCGGGCGCGGCCCGGCTCGACACAACCAGGACTGAGTGAAAGGATCGACCTCCATGTCTACTGCCGCCATCAAGCGGATCAAGAAGAAGCTCCCGGAACGCCTCGCTGAAGTACGAGGAGACCGATCGCAGCGCCAGTTCGCACGCGATCTGGGCGTGTTCCAGCAGAATGTGAATCGCTACGAGAACGGCACCACTCCGCACACGGATTTCCTGATCACGCTGTGCACCAAGGAAAATGTGTCCCTCGATTGGCTGCTCTTCGGCAAGGGCCGTATGCGCCGCGCACGTTAGGCGCCCTGGTCGGCTTCGCGGCCAGACATCTCCAGGTCGCTTGATCATAGAAGGGCCCGCAAGCCAGATCGCTTGCGGGCCCTTTTCTATTGGGCTGCGCATTGGAGGCCTGGAGCCCATGCGTACCCGATTGGGGAAAGAGGGAACTCTACTTCCACCCTCTTTCTTGGGTGGCAATGCAGCGGCCGGCAGATCCACCGAAACGCCCCCGGTGTGCCTCGTGTTTTGCTCTCCGTCGTCCAGGCGGGCACGGCTCTTGCTCTTTCAGTTCGAATCGCATCGGGAAAGGATCCCGCCGCGGCCCCCCCGAACGGGAGCTTCCATGCTGCGCCTCTTCGCCTTCACAACGATCATGCTGACCTGCGCCGATCACTGGACGACGTATTTGTGTCTCCACGCGCCGGTCGAAGGCTGGACGGTGACGGAAGCGAATCCTGTGGCGGAGTGGCTCTTCTCCTGGGCGGGGCTGCGCGACGGCCTGATCATCGACTCGCTGATCACGCTCGGTGCGGTCTTCTTTCTCATCCGCACGCATGTCTTCGCGCGACCGGTCAAGATCGGCTTCCTTGCCGTCATCACGCTTTCGACCGGCTACGCCGTCGTCAACAACCTGGGCGCGATCTCGCGGATGGGTCTCGCGCCCTGGTCGGGAGTCGCCTGAGATGGAACGCATCCTCCTCGTACTGCTGGTGAGCTGCGCCCTGATCGGCGCGGGTTTCATCGATTCCGACACCCCGGCCGAATCAAAGATGGCCAACCGCGAGCCGGTTCCAGCTGATGCGTCCGCCTTGCCTGACGTCGCTGCGCCACCGCCCAACGCGGACGACGTCGCCGACGAGATCATCGCCGCACAGATCCTCGAGCGATTCGCGGTCCGCCACACGGCCCTTGCCGAGCGGGAACGAATCGCCCTCGCCTACGTGATCATCGAGGAAGCACGCTTGCACGACCTCGACCCGGATCTCGTGATGGCGGTCATCGAAGTTGAAAGCGCCGGTTACCACCTCGCCGAATCACACGTCGGCGCCCTCGGATTGATGCAGCTCCTCCCGAGTACGGGCAAGGAACTGGCCGAGAAGCGCGGCATCCCGTGGAAGGGTCCCGACACGCTCTTCGACCCGATTATCAACGTGCGTCTCGGCACTCGATACCTGCGCCAGCTCGCCGATAAATACGATGGCAACGTTTCGACGGCGCTTGCCGCGTACAACTGGGGGCCCGGACGAATCGACCGGCGCTTGCGGCGGGGAGCGACCGTCCCCTCGCTCTACATCGAACAGGTCATGCGCGCGATCGACCGCTATGCGGCGGTCCCCGCGACGCGCTCCTAGCGACACCCACAGCCTCGAGACGAGCGACGGGTCGCCTAACGCGCGCCGACTTCCAGCAAGGTCGCCGCCAGTCGATCCACGGCGTCCATCGCCGCGCCCGCGCCGCCGCTATATCCGTTGACCAAAATCGAAAAGATGAGCACCTCGCCATCCGCGCGCTCGGCATAGCCGGAGAGTGAGGTGACCGAGGCGTCGGAGAGGAGCCCCGTCTTCGCACGAATGCGCCCCTCCTGCCCCCGCAGTCGCTTCTCAAGCGTCCCATCGAGCTCAGCGATGGGCATCGAAGCCATGAACTCGGCGCCCACACCAAAGCTCCTCCGAGCGGCGTCGAGCGCGCGCACGAAGACCCGTGGACTCACCCGGTTCTTCACCGAGAGCCCTGATCCATCAACGATCCGCGCATCCCCGAGATCTACGCCCAACTGGGAGAGTTCCGACCGAAGGGCCCTCACGCCTCTCTCCCAACTTCCCGCATGCGCCGGCTCGCCCAAGAGCGATGCCCCATCCCAGGCGCCGAGATTCTTGACCAGGGACTCAGCAATCGGATTGCTGCTGTACTTCATACAGAGCATCACCGCCTCAGAGATCGACCGGCCCTTATGCTCGTGGATGAGCGTGAAATCTTCCGCTGCGATCACGTTCCCGGCGGCATCCATCTGCGCTTCACGACTTCGCGGCGCACGCTTGACCTCGCCCTCGATCGAGACGCCATTCGCCTCCAGCTGATAGGCGAGGAGCGAGCCGGCGTAGAGTCCCGGGTCGAGGACGCTCCGTGGGAATTGATCCATGTCGTCTCCGACGCGTGCGATGCCATCGACCTGAACCACTTCGTCACCGGGGCCGCCCTTGAGACGTCCCTTCGCGCGATCAACCGACAGCCGCGCCCGCGCGCCGCGCTTGGCGGTCTTCGCGCGATTGTTCACGCGCAGATAGTCCACCGGCGGATCGACGAGCACGTTCGCCGGATCGCCCACGGTCTCGGAGGGCCAAACCGAGACGAAGAACTGGCCGTAGTTGGCGGTCAGCGCCCCCACCGGAGCGTGATAGGCGCGCGCAGAAATGCGTCCCCAGCTCGGATGCCAACTCGGTCCTTCAAATCGTTGATCGTCGACCCGGAGATCGCCGCGCACACCACGCAATCCGGCAAAGCGCAGGTTCGCCGCGAGGCGCCACCAGTCTTCGGAGTTGGTCACGGGATCGCCACCGCCCTCGACCAGCAGCTCGTTCACGAAACCCGCGGCATCGAGGGGCCGGTCCGCCCAGATTCGAGTCGTAAAGCGATGGGTCGGGCCGAATCGGGAGAGACTCGCCAGGGTCGTCAGGATCTTCTGATTCGACGCGGGAATCATCAACCGATCGGCGCCGTGCTCGTAGAGCGTCTCTCCATCTGAGGCCCGGACGACGAGCATGCCGACGGTGGCCGCAGCAAGTGGTTTCCGATTCATCAGCCGGTCCAGCTTGGCGGCGAACGGAGTCGCGCCCGGGTCGGCTGCCCAGCCCGCTGGCGCGACGGCGAGCAGGAGCGGAATCAGGAAAGAGAGCGCGATCAAACGCACGATACGAGGCCTCCGCGACGAATCGGAGCGAGCTCGAAGCCCGGCATCCCCGATCCGTGACATGTTTACGTGACTCTGCTGCGACGAAGACTCGGCCGAGTGCTGCTTCGGCCGCGCCCGCGACGGGATACGATTCACTTGTCGGGGGGCGAGCGCGTCGGCTTGACTCCTGCCTTCGACGCTCGGACTACGCTTGACGGCGAGGAGCTTATCGGGGAGCCTGCCCACGGGCAATCGCGTCGGTTCAGGGGGGATCGTGCAGCCGTCCGGCGAGCGTTGATCGCAGGACTCGCCCGTCACGAAGAGCGTACCAGGACTGGGGGGTCCCATGCTCAACGCCATCTGGCTCGTCATCGCCACGAGCGCGATTCTCGTCGCCGCCTGGCAAGGCCCGGAACAACTGACGGCGGTCGCCGAATCGATCTTCGTGAATGCGAAATCGTCGGTCCAGCTCGTGATCGGGCTCGTCGGCGTCATGGTCTTCTTTCTTGGCCTGATGCGCGTCGTCTTTGACGCGGGGCTTCGCGACGTGATCGCTCGAACGCTGACCCCGATCACGCGTCGCCTGTTCCCGGAAGTGCCTTCCGACCACCCGGCGATGAGCGCGATGATCATGAACATGGCGTCGAACGCGCTCGGCATGGCGAACGCGGCGACGCCCTTCGGCCTGAAGGCGATGAATGAACTCGCCAAGTTGAATCGGCATTCGGGATCCGCCTCCAATGCAATGGTGCTCTTCCTCGCCATTAATGCGAGCGCCGTCACGATCCTGCCTCCCCTCGGCACCGTGGGTGTCCGAGCCGCGGCGAACTCCGCTGACCCGTGGGCGATTTGGATGCCGACGCTCTTCGCGACGATCTGCTCGACGACGACCGCGGTCCTCGCCTACTACGCCCTCGGGCGCCTCCCGCTCTTCCGGCATCGGCCGGAACTTCCCGGTGATCCGACTGCCCAGGCGGCGCAAGGGAACGATGCGGAAGTCGAAGAAACGAGCGAACCCGTCAGTGCCGGCTTGCCCCCCGAGTCCCCCGGTCGGGCGAACCTTCGCCGCTTCGCGGTGCTCGGGTCTGCGCTCTTCGTCGTTGTGCTGGTTGGCCTTTCGTTCGCGGAGCTCTTCCAGTCCGAGGGATTCTTCGTGGCAATCCGCGAAACGTTGCGGGTCTGGGCCCTGCCGATCCTCTTGATGGCAGCCCTCCTCTATGGCTTCGCCAAGCGCGTCCGCATCTACGACTCGATGGTCGCCGGCGGACGCGATGCCCTCTCAGTCGCGACCACGATCGTGCCCTACCTCGTCATCATTCTCGTCGCCGTCGGGATGTTCCGCGCCTCCGGTGCACTCGATTTCGTGATCGGCTTCATCGACCCCATCACGAGCTTGATTGGGGTTCCCGCGGAAGTGCTTCCGATGGCGCTGATCCGACCGCTTTCCGGAAGCGGCGCCTTCGGTGTCATGGGCGACATCCTGAACGCCCACGGCCCGGACTCTTTCATCGGCCTGCTCACCTGCACGCTGATGGGTTCGACCGAAACGACCTTTTATGTCCTCGCGGTCTACCTAGGCGCCGCGGGCGTAGTCGACGGCCGACATGCCCTCTTCGCTTGCCTGGCCGGCGACACCGCGGGCTTCTTCGCCGCCGTCGCGGCCTGCCACTTCTTCTTCGGCTAGATCCCGAGCTGCGTCATGAACGAGAATGCCTCGGAGCAGATCACGAAGGACCATGCGATCCTGCAGAGCGTCTGCCCGGCGCAGCTCGGACGCACGCCCAGTCGAATCGAGCCGATGCTCGCCGGTCTCGGAACGCGACGCTTTCATCGCATCTTCTTCGAAAACGAAGACGCAGCCGATCCCGCAACTTTGATCGCGCGTTTTGAGGCGGAAGCCGCTACGACGAGTTCGGATGCGGAGGCACCGCCGGCCTGGCTCCCCGAACCGTCCCTCGAGCCACTGAGAAGTTTTCTCTCCGACAATGGTATCCCCGTTCCCGCGAGCGCACTCCACGACTCCGCTCACGCACTCGATCTCCTCGAAGACGTCGGCGACCGCACCCTGGGAGACCTAGCCAACAGCGAGCGACAGGCGTGGACCCGAGTCGCGTGCTCGCAACTGCCCCGACTTCAAAGCCTCTCGCCCGAAACACCCGGCGGCGGACAGGTCGAAGCCTTTCATCGCCCGTTTGACCGCCAGCTCGTCGCAAGCAAGGCGTGGAAATGGCTCCAGTGGACGATTCCGCTTCTGCTCGGCCGTCCCGCCAGCGACGAGGAGACGCGCGAAACCCACGCCCTCTTTGATCACATCGCAAGCCTCGCGGTCGACGCGCCCCTGCGCCTCGCCCATCGCGACTTTAAAGCGGAGAACCTCCACCTCCTCACCTCGGGTCCCGACGAGCGACTCGTCTGGATCGATGTGCAAGGCGCCTTCATGGCACCGCCCGAATACGATCTCGTCTGCGTCCTCTACGACCTCCAGGTCGATCATGACGAGGCCTTCGTGGAGTCCCTCTTTGCCGAGACACGTGCCGCCCTGCCCGACACACCGCCCGCCGAGGTCAGCGAAGAGCGCTTCGATGCCCTCGCGATCGCGCGGGTCTGCAAGGACGTCGCCCATGTGGTTCATGCGGGACACGTCCGGAACGATCCGCGGCGCTGGCACGAAATTCCGAGGGGGCTGGAACTCATCAGCCGTGCCGCGGGGCGACGAGCACACACGTTTCCCGGCGCGCGGGCACTCAGTTGTGTGATCGAGGCACTTACGGAGGCCCTCGAATCCGCCGATAGTTCAGCTGGGACGAGTGCAGCTGGGGAACAACCCGCGAGATGATTATGGACCGATCGAACGAGGGCAAGACAGACGTGGCGATCGTGCGTATTCAGAGGCGTGGCTGAGATGCGCGCGATGATTCTCGCCGCCGGACTCGGGACGCGCATGCGACCGCTCTCGGACTATCGCGCGAAGCCCGCGCTTCCCGTCTGCGGCCGGCCCGTGATCAGCTTATTGCTCGAGCTCCTCGCGAAAAACGGCATCCGTGAGATTCTGATCAACCTCCATCATCAGCCCGACTCGATTCGCGAGGCGGTTGCGCAGGATTGCCCCGATCATGTTTCGCTCACGTGGTCCGAAGAGCCGAAGCCCCTCGGAACCGGAGGCGGTATCCGACGCGCTGCAGAGTTTCTCCGTGAGAGTCCCGACTGTCTCGTGATGGCCGGCGATATGCTCCTCGACCTCGACCTCGCGGAGCTGGTGAGCCGACATCATGCGAGTGCCCGCGATGTCACCCTCGTGCTGCGAGATGACCCACGCGGCGAGACCTTCGGCACGATCGGAACCGACGCAAACCAACGCGTGACCCGCGTCGGCAAGACCCTGCTCAAGATCCCAAACGAAGCCCCGGAAGCCGGCAACGCAGGACTCTTCACGAGCGTCCGGCTCTTCTCCCGCGAGGCTCTCTGCGATTGGCCGAGCAGCGTCGGCCGGGATCAAGCCTTCGAAGATCTCCGGGACTGGCTCGCCCCTCGCGCCGAAGCCGGGGAGCTCACGCTCGGAGCAGAAGTGGTTCCGGCTTCCGAATCGGTCTGGGAGCCGGCGGGAACCCTCGACGAGTACCTGCGTGTGAATCTGTCTCCCCCGGCGCTTCCGAGCCTAGGTGGCGACGCCCTAAATTGGTGCGGCGACCTGCTCGAGGACGACCGGCCCGGGGGCAACGTCATCGCTCGATCGGCGACCCTTCCCCCAGATGTGGACCTCACGCGCTGCGTCGTATGGGATTCTGAGCGACTTCCTGCGGGCTTTCGGGGACGGGACGGTGTATATGGCGGAGACAAGTTTCATTCTTGTCTCGGTTCGGCCGAAAACGAGACGAACCCTGTCACGCAGGCGAGCGGGAGCGCTCTGTGAGCGAAATAGTTTTCATCGGAACGAGTGACGCGTTCGGTGCCGGCGGGCGCCGACAATCTGCTGTGTTTGCCCGAGGCGACCGCGGCGGAATGCTCCTCGACTGCGGCGGCACGACCAATACGGGGATGGCTGAGCTCGGCCTGTCACGCGACGAGATCGATGTCATCCTGATCTCCCATTTCCATGGCGATCATTTCGGCGGGATTCCCGCCTTCCTCTACGCCGCGCTCTACACGGACCACCGTAAGCACCCGCTTCAAATTGTCGGCCCGCCCGAGATCGAAGCCCGGGTCCGCGCATTGGGCCACGCCCTCGGTCACCACCTCGACGATCGGGAGTGGAGCTTCCCGATCGAGTTCCGCGAGATTCATGCGGGCCAAACGATGTCCGCGGGCCCTGCGGAAGTCGCCGCCTTCGCGACCCAACATCAGCCCGAGGCCAACCCCCAGGGCTACCGCGTGAATCTGGGCCGTGAACAGATCGCCTACTCCGGTGACACCGGATGGTTTGAAGGTTTGCCCGGGCACGTCGCAGGCTGCGACCTCTTCATCTGCGAGTGCACCCTGCATCGCGCAGACCTCGACTTCCATCTGAGTCTCGAAGAGCTGCGCGAACATCGCGACGACCTCGATTGCGGCCGACTCATCCTCACCCATCTCGGAGAAGAGATGTCACAGGAGCGCGGCCAGCTCGAAATCGACACCGCCGACGACGGCATGGCGGTCAAGATCTAGGCTCGCCCCGCGCATTAGCGCCGGCGCAACCACTCCGCACCATGCACAACGCCGAGCACGGCCGCTCGATCGACCCCGGTACATTGCGGGAGCTGATTTGGCAGGCCTAGCAGCGCGTTACGGCCTAACAACGAAAAAGCCATCGCCTCTGCCGCATCGGCCGGAACTCCCGCGACGTCCATCGGCTCGATGTGCACACCTGGCATCGACTCCGCCAGCGCTTCCATCACGAACGGGTTCAGCGCGCCCCCGCCGCCGACCAGCAATCGCCCCGCCGGGTTCTCCGGGGCTCTTTCGGACAATTCCCGCCAGGACCGAGCGATCGCATCGACGCTCCCGATCACCAACGTCGCGATCAGGTCCTCGGTTGATACGCCCGCTTCCGCCGCGCGCGCCAACCAACTGCGCGCTTCGGCAATTCCGTATCGCTCGCGCCCCGTCGACTTCGGCGGCGCTCGATCCAAGTACGGATCCGCCGCGAGCTCTGCCCGCCAGGCCTCGATGATGTTCCCGGCACGCGCGCGCTGACCATCGCGATCAAAGCGCTCCCGTCCGTCCGTCGCGAGGGACACCACGCCGTCGACCAGTGAATTCGCCGGCCCGACATCGAAGGCCATGACTTCACGCGCCCGTTCCGAAGCATCACAGCCCGCCGGCAGCCAGGTCAGGTTCGCGATGCCGCCCAAATTCAGGACGCCGCGTGCCTCCGAAGAATCCGCGAAAACCGCATGATGAAAGAACGGGGCAAGAGGGGCGCCCTCTCCCCCCATGGCGGCGTCTCGGCGACGAAAATCGGCGACGACCGGGCGACGGAGACGTTCGGCAATCGTTGCGGGGCAGCCGATCTGCAGCGTGCCGCCGTGCTCCGGATGATGGGCGATGGTCTGCCCATGTGAAGCGATCGCGTCGATCTCTTCGAGGGCCACGCCGGTCGACGCAACGAAGTGCTCGACCGCATCGGCGAAGGCGTCTCCGAGAACCCGGTCGAGTCGGACCTGCTCCTCGAGAATTCTCCCCGCAGGCAGATCTCCCGCCGCCAGGCGATGAATCTCGGCTTGAAGGGCACTTTCGTGCGGCGTCTCCCGGTAGCCGATCAATTCGAAGGGCCGAGCGGCGGAATCATCCGGCCAATCGACGAGGGCGGCATCGATTCCGTCCGCAGAAGTCCCTGACATCAAGCCCAGCACGCGCATGCGGCGAAGAGTAGGCCGAAGTTGGCCTTTCGCACCTCCGAATCGCTGCCGCAGAGGACTTCTCGGCAACGCTGGGGAGAGCGGTCAACTGGTTGACAGACAAAAGGAATTCGGAATACTCCGCCCGCTGCGCCCCCCACAGCTACAGCGCCAGCTGTGGCCCAGATCCGCTCGGATTTCCGTTCGAGTCGGCACTCCAAGAACACGCAGAACTGATCCTCCACTCATCGCAACGCCAAGCTGCCGCGAAGGTCTTCGACCGGAGCGCGCGCGCCGCGTAAACGAGGCCCCCATGAACGAGACTTCCCGCAACCAGGGCTGGGCAATCACCGCCGCAGCCGGCGTCGCCGCCCTCCTTTTCATCATCGGCCTCCTGAACGGAAGCTACCTGGCCCTCGCCATTCCGGTCGCGATCGTCACGCTCTTCGCGCTCGGTCTCGTTGCCTGGGTCGGCTACACGATCGCGACGATCCAGGTCGAAGCGGATACCTCGGCTGAAGTCCTCTCGACGGAAGAGCCCGCAAAGCCCGCCGCCGCAACCGCGGACGACAGCTCCTCTTCTGCCTCGTCTTCGGCAGCGTAGTCCGGCGCAATCCAGCCGATGCGCATCGCTCTCCTCACCTATCGCGGCAACATGTTTTGCGGCGGCCAGGGAATCTACGCCGCCTATCTGGCGCGCGAATGGAAGCGTGCGGGCCATGACGTGCACGTCTTCGCTGGCCCGCCCTTTCCGGAACTCGAAGAAGGCATCCCCCTCCACGAGATCCCGAACGACAACGTCTTCGGCCAGACGATGGACGAGGCCTTCGACGCCGAGAAGCCCTTCTCCCTGCTGAACCCGCTCTCTCTCTGGGAGCTCGGCGTGTCGCGCTTCGGCGTCTTCCCCGAGATGCAGACCTTTGGCTACCGCCTGATGCGTAGATGGCCGGAGATTCAGAAGCGGTATCAGTTCGACGTCGTGTTTGACAACCAGTGCCTGTCCTGGGGACTGCTCGGCATCCAGGCGATGGGCGTTCCAGTCGTCTCCGTCATCCATCATCCGCTGCATATCGATCGCGAAGCCGACTTTACAATCGATCCCTCGCTCAAGAAGCGCGTCGAGCGGACGCTCTACTTCCCGCTCATGATGCAGGAGACCGTGGCGCCGCGACTCTCGAAGATCGTGACGGTCTCGGAAGCCTCTCGCGAGGCGATCGAAAAGTATTTCAAGATTCCGCAGAAGGATGTCGCCGTCGTGTACAACGGTACGGACACGGACATCTTTCATCCCGTCGACGTCGAGAAAGAAGCGGACCTGCTCTTTGTCGGGCGAACCGAGGATCGCAAGAAGGGCATCGGCACGATGTTCGAAGCGCTCTCCATGCTGCCCGACCACGTCACGCTCAAGATCGTCGACGGACGCATTCCCGGCCACGGTCTCGTGCCGCGACTGATCAAGCAATACGGGCTTGAGAAGCGCGTTTCGATCGTGGATCGCATGCTCACCGTGCCGGAGCTCGTCGAGCAGTACTCGACCGGAAAGGTCGCGCTGGTCCCCTCCTTCTTCGAAGGCTTCGGCTTCCCGGCGAGTGAGGCGATGGCTTGCGGGCTTTCCGTGATCGCAAACGCCGCCGGGGCTCTACCCGAAGTCGTGGGAACCGACGGCCATGCCGGACGCCTCGTGCCTCAGCGCGACGCGCAGGCGATGGCAGACGCGATGTGGGAAATCCTGCGCGATCCGGAAGAAACTGCGCGCATGGGCCAGGCGGCTCGCCAGCGTGTCGAAACCCTCTTTCAATGGGACCAGGCCGCTGCACAGATGGTCAATGTCTTCGAGGAAGTGATCCATGCTGCTCACCGTCGATCTCGAGCGGCTTGATATCCAGCCGGGACACCGGCTGCTCGACGCAGGCTGCGGTGAAGGCCGCCATTGTTTTGGTTCGCTCTACCGCGGCGCGACCGTCGTCGGTCTCGACCTCGATTTCGATTCGATGCGCGAGCCTTCGAAGAATCTCCGCGAGCGCGGCGAGGAATTCGGACGCATGGGCGCGATGCTCCAGGGCGACGCGTTTCATCTCCCCTTCGCCGACGCGAGCTTCGACCGCATCATCTGTTCGGAAGTCATGGAGCACGTCCATGACTACCGCGGCGCGGTCAAAGAACTCTTCCGTGTAGCCGCGCCTGGCGCGAAGGTGGCGATCACGATTCCGACCGCGACGAGCGAGCATCTCTACCTGCGGCTCGGCGACGAGTACTTCGAAAGCCCCGGCGGACATATCCGGATCTTCAAACCGCGCGATCTGGCGGAAGGCATGGCAGCGGCTGGCTTCGATGCTGTGGGCTGCGGCTTCGCCCACGGGTTCCACACCCCTTATTGGGTCCTTCGCAGCATCATGCATCTCCCGAACGCGGACGACAGCATGCTGGTTCGCGCCTATCGCGAGTTCCTGATCCGGGCGACAGCTTCGAAGTGGCTCGATCGCGTCGAAGGTGTGCTCAACTACGTCTGTCCGAAGAGCATCATCCTGTACGGAGAGAAGCGCGCGGAGTCCGCACAAGCTTCCGGCGAACCGAGCTCGACGAGCGAGTCCCTCTCGGCTGCGGCCTGAGACGGGGCTCGGAATGTCCCCTTCAACACCACCGAATCGAAAGCTCCGGATCGCGTTCGTCGCCTATCGCGGCAACATGAACTCCGGGGGCCAGGGGATCTATCTCTGGTTTCTCGCGCGCGAGATGGCACGGATGGGCCACGACGTCCACGTGCTCGTGGGGCCGCCCTATCCCGACGCGATGCCTTTCGGGACCGTCGACGAATTGCCGAACCAGCAATTCTGGGCGAAGTGGGTGCTCGACCAGACCGATCAGATCGTGCCCCACGATCGGCCGCTACAGGTCCTGTCGCCGCTCAATCTCTATGAGCTCGCGGCCAGCCGGATCGGCTTCCTCCCCGAACCCTTCGCCTTCAGCGTGCGCGCGTTTCGTCGCATGGCCGACCTCATGCGCGCGGGCCAGCAATTCGACATCGTCCACGACGTGCAATGCCTCGGTTACGGGTTGCTCGGGCTGAAGGCCCTGGGCCTGCCCGTCGTCACGACCGTTCACCACCCGCTGACCGTCGACCGACGCGCCTCCTTCATTCGCGACGAGACGCTCAAAGACGCCGTCGGGACGATGAAGTTCTACCCGATCGGCATGCAGGCCTTCGTCGCTCGCCGCCTCGATACGGTCTTCACCTCTTCCGAGGTCAGCGGCCGACAGATTGTCGCCGACTTCGGCGTGCGCCCCGATCGCCTGCGCAACGTCCGAAACGGACTCGACGTCGAGCTCTTCAAACCCGACCCGAACGTCGAAAAGGAAGAAGCGGGGCTGCTCTGCGTGGGCCGCTCGACGGATCCCAATAAGGGAATCAAGACGCTGATCCAGTCCCTCGCCCTGCTCCCCGAGAACGTCACGCTGACCCTCGTTGATGACAATAGTCCCGACAATCAGGTCCGAGAGTGGGCCAGCGAAGTCGGAGTGCTCGATCGGCTACGACTGACTGGACGCGTCGAGTCGGACGAGCTGATCCGTTTGTATCAGCGCGCGACGGTTGTGGTCGTTCCTTCACGATACGAAGGCTTTGGACTGCCCGCGGTTGAAGCGATGGCTTGTGGAACGCCCGTAGTGGCGACGCGAGCGGGCGCGCTGACCGAGGTCATGCAGCTCACCGAAGGCGGTGTGCTCGCCGACCGGGATGATCCTGAATCGCTGGCAGCCGGCGTGCGAACTCTGCTTGACAACGTCGAGGCGCGCATGATGATGGCGAAGCGCGGACGCGAGCGCGTGGTCGAAACGCTTTCCTGGCCCCGCGTCGCTGCGGCGACCGCCGAGGTCTACGCGGAACTCGTCGACCGGTCGAGGCGCGGGCGCCCCACCACCACGATCACGTCGGCCAGCGTCGGAAACTGACGCGCCAGCGCATCGAGTCCACGCAGCAAAGAGAACGCCAGGGGCCGCGGTAAATAACAAACCAGCGTGGCCCAACCCGGTAGGCCCCAGCCGATCGAAACGCCTTCGACGCGCTCGATGTCAACGTGTTTGGCCGCCTGCTCGCGCATGAGATCCAGCTCGTACCGCGTAAAATGATCGCTGGGCGTGTCGTAGCCCCGGCGCCCCCGCATGGGCCCCCAGCCCAGCCAATCCTCACGGAACGCGTCGATCGCGCGCGTCACACGACACGCCAGTGAATCGAAATTGGCGATCGCCAGCACGACGCGCCCATCGCGCTTGGTAACACGCGCCATTTCGGCAATCGCGGTCTCGGGATCATCGAAGTGATCCATCGCGCCCTTACAGAATGCCGCATCGAACGCGTCGTTCGCGAAGGGCAACGCATCCGCCCAGCCGCTCACCCATTCCGGCCCAACTTCGCCTTCCTCAAGCTTCATCTCACAGAAGCCCTTGGCCATCGCCGTCATGCGCGCCGACGGCTCCGCACCGATCACCCGCGCACCACCTTTGGCGAGAGAGACCGAATCCTGACCGACACCACTCGCAACATCGAGCACGAGCCGACCGGGATCACCACAGGTCGCCCAAAGCGTCGCGTCGGTCATGCGCTCAAAAAGAAATTCACTATCGGGCGACATCCCGGTTGGGATGACGTCACTCATGTCTCGGTCCAGGTCGACTACGCGCATGGCCGGGACATTAGCGATCCCCCTTCAGAATCGCCTCGGACGTGGGGCGCGAATCGCCGTCCCGGGGGTACAATGCGGGCGATGTCCGCCAACCCATCCAAATCAGATCCCGCTTCCGCGAGTACCCCCTCGGACGCACGCCAAGCCACCGAGCTCACCACGCTCGGAGCGCGCGACCGCTTCGGCGCCTTCTACGCGTTCTATATCGGACTCTTCATCCTCCTCTTCGCCTATGTGACGACGGTCCGCATCGCCGAGGCCCTCCTCGACAACGAGTTTCAAGAGCGGGTCGACCGCGCCATCGTCGTCACGAGTTTCGAGCGGCCCGTCAGCCAGCAGATGAAGGACCGCATCGACGCAGAGCTCCACGACTCCTGGTGGACGCGTTGGGGCGGGCTCGATGTACGAACCCTCGTTCTCGCACAGGATCAGCAGACGTGGCTCTACGTCGATGGGCATGGAACGATCGTGCCGCCCGGCGCGATGGCCCCGGCGGATGTGATGGGCGAGTGGATGAATTATCTCCCCGCGACGGCGAGCGTCGACGCCACACTTCCGCATAACGCCCTTGTCGCAAATCTGATCCTGATCGGATACTCGACGCTCCTCCTCCTCTACGTCTACGTGACGAATCGACGCCTCACGGCGAGCGAGTCCGAACGCCTGACCGACGCTCTTGAGAGTCGGAACACCGCCGCCGAGAGAGCCGCCGAGATCGAGAGTGAACTTCAGGCGACCCGCCTGCGCCTTTCGGAAATCGAGCCGGTCGAACAAGAACAGAGCGAAGAGATCCAGGCACTCCAACAGGAGCGCATCGATCTCGAAGCGAAACTCGGAGAACTCGCTCAGCGTGAAGAAGCGCTTCGAGGACGAGCCGACCGCGCAATCGGCCTCGCCGAAGAAGTTCGTGCGCTCGAAGACCTCCTCGAGGAAGTGTCGGGCGATCTCGAAACGAAGGACAGCGAGATCGACCGACTCGAGCAGAACCTGCAGAAGGTCTCGCGCTCCTCGGGAAAGACCCGCACAAAACAGAACGACCGACTCGAGAAGCGCTTTCGCATGCTCTACAAGTCGATCGAAATCGATGACCGGGCAATCGATGATCTCGCGGGGCTCGGGGACGAAGGGCTTCGCCTCAAAGCCGAGGAAGCGATCAAGAGACTCGCCGAAGAGGCGGATAACGTCGCCGTCCGTCGCAAGGTGGGCGGACTGCCCGACGGCATCCAGATCTACGAGCTGGGCTTCGCCGGCAAGGGACGCATCTACTATTCGAAGGGACGCTCCCGCCGCTTCCGAATTCTGATCATCGGCGCAAAGAACACCCAGGCGACAGATCTCGAATACATGCGCCGCCTATCAAAGGATCAATTCAGCTAGCGCTCGCGGTCGCCCCTCATTGTCATCGATCCATTGCGCTGCGAATCGCCTGCTTGAGTTCCGCGTCGTCCCACGGTTTCGCGAGAACCGCCAATACCCCGGCCCGCGCGAGTTCTTCCTCTTGAATCTCTGAGGTCCAGCCACTGAGCAGGATGCGATGGCTGTCTGGATGTTGCGCGCGCGCTTCGATCAGAAATTCGACGCCGGTCATGCCGGGCATCTTGTGATCGGAAACGACGACCCGAACCGCGGGTGATTCCGCCATCCGCGCGAGCGCTTCTGAACCGTTGCTTGCCGTCTCAAGGGTCCAGCCCTCGCGACGCAACGTCCGACGAAGGGCCGACAGCATACGGGGTTCATCGTCGACGAGGAGCAGAACGGGTCGATCGGTCACGACGTCGTCGGGTGCGCCCGCGCGAGATCCGCGGCCTCATCGTCGAACGGCGCGTCATCCTTCGGCGGCGTCGTGGGAAGCCGGACTTCAAAGACGGTGCCGCGGCCGACCTCACTCTCGACGGTGATCCGCCCGCCGTGGCGCTCGATGATGCTAAAGGACGTCGAGAGCCCAAGCCCGGTTCCGGCGCCCACCGGTTTCGTCGTGAAGAAGGGCTCAAAGATGCGTGAGCGCACACTTTCAGGAATCCCCACCCCGGTATCCGAGATGCGGATCAAAATCTCGCCTTCGACTTCCTGGGTCTCGATTCGGATCACGCCGGGCTCGCGTTCTTCGCGGGCTTCGATGGCCTGATGTGCGTTCACAAGCAGATTCATGAACACCTGCTTGAGCTGCATGGGATACGCATCGATCTTAGGCAGATCGTGGTAGTCCTTCTCGAGCACGACCGAGTGCTTCATCATCGTGTAGACGATATTCGCCGTCGAATCGATCGCCTGGTTCACGTCCGCGGGGGTCCGTGCGGGCATGTCTGGCCGCGAGAAGTCGCGCAGATCCTTGACGATATGCCGGATTCGCTCAGCGCCTTCCCCTGATTCGAGCAGCGCCTTCTCGAAGTCCGACCGCACAAACTCGAGATCGATCTCGCGCGCGACCGCCTGAACATCTTCCGCCGCGGCTCGGATCACCTCGAGATCACCTTCGAGCGCCGCTTGCTGAAGTCGCACTGTGGCCTCGAAGTATTTATCGAGATCCGTCAGGTACTCCGACATCTGATGCAGGTTCGCGTGAATAAATCCCATCGGATTATTCACCTCGTGCGCGACCCCCGCAGCGAGCTGTCCAATCGACGCCATTTTCTCGGTCTGTCGGACCTGAAGTTCGAGTTCCTTGATCTCCGAGAGATCCTGGAAGACAGCGACTACGCCCCGCGACTGACCGCTCGCGTCCAGCCTCGGTGAACACGAGATCCCGACTGGAATCCACTGCCCATCCCCGCGCTGAAGCAAGGTTTCCGCGCCCCGACTGCGCGCCCCTGAAACCAGACACTCTTCGATCGGGTGCGGGACGTCTCCGGCGGGACCAAACCAATCCTCGATCTGCCGCCCGCCCAGGTCCCCATCTTGACCGCCGAGGATTCGCTCCGCGGCCGGGTTGGCGAAGGTGATGCGACCGGCGAGGTCAACCACGATCAAGGCGCTGTTGATATTCTCGATGATGTCGCGGGTGTCTCGACGAAGCGATTCGAGCCGATCAGACAGCCATTCCGCTTCCGTCACGTCCGAGATCACAATCAGCGCGCGGCCCGTTTCGTCCAGCCGGCGATAGCGAAGCTCGTAGACTCGAAGCTCGCCGTGTTCCTCCCCGTCCTCCCCGACTCGGACCAATTCATGAATGTGCCGATCCGGATCGTCCGTCGCGAGCGACTCTGGCTGCTCGGCCCTCGACACCGCATCCATGATTTCGATCGGGAGTCGAGCGGCCAGGAATTCCGTGATCCCGCTCGCTGTCCCCGGAAGGCCGGAGGGAATGGCGTCGGACCGCGAGGGGAAAAGTCGCTCGAATTCGGGGTTCTCGGCAACGATCAAGCCGTCGAGATCCACGACCACGAGGCCTGCTGGCATTTCCGAAACGATGCCCGCATAGAGATCTTCGAGCCATTTGATGTGTTGCTCAGAAACCTGGCGCTGGCGATCGGCTCGCCATCGCTGTACCTGTTCGAGCAAGACGACGGGAAGCACAGCATCGTATTCCGGCCCAAAGTGAACACAATCCGACGCGCCCGCGCGAAAGGCGGCCAGCGCCTCCCCTTCGGAGTCTCCATCGACCACCACGATCGAAGGCGGTCCGTCGCTTTCGATCGCGCCTAACAGGGTCGATGCATCCGACGTGTCCAAGCGATCGAAGAGGACGAGATCAATCGAGGGATCCGCCGTGAGCGAAGCCAGCTCCTGCTCATCCTGCGCGCGCAGGATCTCAACAGGATCACCGAGCCGCGCGAGCGCCGCCGTCGTCTCGACGGACATCGCCGCGGGACCACCGAGTGGATCCTCGCCGGGATTCACCACAACGATGCGGATCACGCCCAGGTGAAGACCCGAGGAAGGCGCCTTCGCTGCAGTGGATGACGGAGCAGCGGAACGCTGTGTTCCCCGCTCGCGATGAGACGCGCGCTCGACCATGGTCTGGGCAGGATTCTCCTTCGATCGCGTTCAAGCGATCGTCCTGCGCGGGGGCCAATCAGAGTAGCCGATCGCCCTCGCCGCGCTCGCCCGACGCATCGCGGGATTCGCGTGACCGATCGGGGTGATTCGCGTACACTGCGGATGCCCCCTCCGCAAAGCGGAGTCCACCCTGCAGAGTCTGTCCCCTTCGACCATCCTTGTCGTCGACGACGAGGAATTGTATCGCCGCGCCGTCGAGCGGATCCTGCTGCGCGTCGGCCATCAAGTCGCGATGGCGCCCGATGCTGCGGAAGCGCTTCAGGTCGTTCGCTCCGAGCGCATCGATCTTGTGCTGTGCGACATCCAGATGCCCGGAATCAACGGGCTCGAACTCGTCCGTCAGATCCGGGAGATCGAACCCGATCTCCCCTGCATCGTGATGACCGGGTACAACACCCCCGAGAACTCTGTGGAGGCACTGCGCGCCGGCGCCTTCTGGTACCTCGAGAAGCCTTTCGAGCAGGAGCGCCTCGAAGTCGTTCGCCAATTGATCGACAAGGCCATCGAGCATGGCCGCGTGAAGAACGAAAACCGCCAGCTCCATACCCAGCTTCAGTCGCGCCACAAATTCGACAGCATCATCGGCAAGAGCCAGAGCCTCGGCCGGACTCTGTCGATCGTCGAGAAGGTCGCAGACACCGAAAGCACCGTACTCATCACCGGCGAGAGCGGAACCGGCAAGGAACTCGTCGCCCGCGCGCTTCACTACAACAGTCGCCGCGCTGAACGCCCCCTCGTCACGGTCAATTGCGGCGCGATCCCGGAAGAACTGCTCGAATCGGAACTCTTCGGCCACGTGAAGGGTGCCTTCACGAACGCGATCAGCCATCGCGAGGGTCGCTTCGCCCTCGCCAATGGCGGCACGATCTTCCTCGACGAAATCGGCGACATGAGTCCGAACCTGCAGGTGAAGCTGCTTCGCGTGCTGCAGGAGCGGACTTTCGAACCCGTCGGATCGTCGAAGACGCAGAAGGTCGATGTCCGCGTCATTGCGGCGACGCACCAGAACCTTCCCAAGTTGATCGAGACTGGGGGCTTCCGCGAGGACCTCTTCTATCGATTGAATGTCCTTCCGATCGAGGTCCCAGCACTTCGCGAACGCATCGAAGATCTCCCCCTGCTCGTTCACCACTTCCTCGACCTGGCGCGACAGGATCGCGGCTCCCGGGTTCAGGGCGTGACCGACGAAGCGATGCAACGGCTCATGGATTACCACTGGCCGGGCAATGTCCGGGAACTCGAGAATCTCACCGAGCGCCTAACTGTCCTGGTCGGCGAAGGCGATATCGAACTCGAAGACCTCCCTGCGCAGGTCCGAGCCGAACCCACGATTCAATGCTGGGCCCCGCGCGTTCCCGCAAGCGGCATCGACTTCAATGCCGTTGTGGGGAGGTTTGAATCCGAGCTGATCGAACAAGCTCTCGACCACACTCATTGGAACAAGAATCGCGCCGCCGGACTCCTCGGCCTCAATCGCACGACGCTGATCGAGAAGATCAAGAAGCGCGGGCTCACACCGCCCGACGAGGACTGATCGCGCCGGATCACGAGGGCTGCGCAAGCGGCTCTCGAACCATTCGCGTGGAATCGGAATCCGGTTCCAAATCGTTCCATTGCGAACCGTTTTGCAATCACCCGATTGCAGAAGCGTCGATCGGTTGACGCTTCTGCCAGCGACGCAACGCGCCCGCCGCCCCAGTTGGCGCGCATCAAGCCCCCGCAACGCCCAAAGGTCAACACGCAAATCGGGCTTCAACTGCCCCGAATCGTGATGCGTTTGCCCGCGCCCCCGAGACTTGTGTGGGAATGAATCCCCCGATTCAGGTGTTTTCCCGAGAAAGTTTCACGCCTTGGCACGTCCCGTGCTTTCTCATGCGTCTGGGTAGCAGCGACGCCGCAAGATGCGCTGCGATCGCAACCCCACGCAGGCGCGTAAACACGAGACGCGACGGAGGCGGGCAGAGTATGAGCACGAAGGTCGGCGAAGCGGGCGAGCTGGAACTCATGATGAAGGACGCTCGAGAGGAACACAACGAAATCCCTCCGGACCTCCGAGAGGAGATCGTCCTCGAGCACACACCGCTCATCCGGTACATCGTCAACCGCATCGCGGTCCGACTCCCCTCGCACATCGACCTGGATGATCTGCATAACACGGGCGTCATCGGCCTAATGGACGCGATTGAGAAATACGATCACGAGAAGAACTGCAAGTTCAAGACCTACGCCGAATTCCGTATCAAGGGCGCGATCCTCGACCAACTCCGGTCCCTCGACTGGGTTCCCCGGAGCGTCCGCCAGAAGGGCCGCAAGCTTGAACGCGCCTACGGCGAAGTGGAACAGCGCCTGGGTCGCCAGGCCAACGACGAAGAAGTCGCGGACTCCCTCGGCCTCGAGCTCGAAAAATTTCACACACTGATCAACCAGGTGCGCGGCATCTCCCTGGTCAATCTCGAAGAGATCCGCGGCACCAATTCCGACGGCGATCGCGCCGGCACCTTCGCCGACATCATCGAGGATGTGCACTCGGAGAACCCCTTCGCCTCCCTCAAGCTGATGGAGACGAAGCACGTCATCTCCGACACGATCGGGTCCCTCCCCGAAAAAGAGCGCCTGGTCATCTCGCTCTACTACTACGAAGATCTCAACATGAAAGAGATCGGCGGCATCTTGGGCATCACCGAATCCCGTGTCTGCCAGATCCACACCAAGGCCGTGATGCGACTGCGCTCGAAGCTCAAGGGAATGGTCGATCGCTGAGCGCCCCCAGCAATCTCTCAATGAGTCGATTTTGGTCCTCTAAGCGCTCTCACGCTGTCTAGACGCATCCGCGCTTGATTGAGCTCTCGATGAGACATATTTGTCTCACATGGCAATTCAACGCCCACCGACCGCTGATGCAATCCTAGGAGCCGGTTTCGAGGTCTTGTCCGAGGACCCCCGAGCTCCACTGGAGATCGTCGCCCGCCGAGCCGAGGTCGGCCGAGCCACGCTCCATCGCCACTTCCCCTCGCGCGATGACCTGCTGACACGGCTTGCCATCGAAGCGCTCGATGCGACGGACGAAGCGACGAGAGAGATCGGTCAGATCGAGGATGCCCGGGAAGCCCTGTGTGCCCTCTTTGATTGTCTGCTCCCACTCGGGCCACAATTCCACTTTCTGGCACGCGTCCAGATCGCGGATGCATCCGTCCACAGACGTTATGCGAAACAAGTCGAACAACTCGGCGAACTCGTCCGGCGCCTACGAGCTCAGGGTGCACTCGCCGCGGACGTTCCCGATGCCTGGGCGGTCGCGCTCGCAGACGACCTGATCTGGACCGCTTGGAAAGTCGCCGCTCTGGGAACGATGCCATTGGATTCCGTCGCTCATCTGGCGAGTCGAACCTTTCTTGCCGGCCTTGCGCCCGCCGCGAAGGAGTCACACTCATGAGCGCCTTCGATGAAGCCCTCCGTGAGGCCACGCAACGCCCCGCCGACAAAGGGCTCGCCCTGCCCTTCGAGGTCTATCGCGATCCGGAGCATTTCGAACGAGAGATGGCGGCCATCTTCCGGGCCGACTGGGTTGTCGTATGCCCGTCGGCGTCGCTCCCGGATGCTGGCGACGCGCTCGCGCTCGACATCGGCAATGAACCCGTCGTCGTTCTTCGCGGACGAGACGGCCAACTCCGCGCGCTCTCCAACGTCTGTCGACATCGCGGCACGCCCATCCTCGACGAGGGTCTGCATCACGGCCAGCGACTCATCTGCCCCTACCATGCATGGGCCTACGCCGACGACGGAAAATTTCGAGGTGCGCCGCATACCGACAAGGGTGAGGTCGACGAGGAGGACCATGCCCTTCCTCTCTTCGCTCTCGAAGAATGGGCAGGGATTGTCTTTGTGAATATTGAAGGACAGGCGCCCCCTTTGCGCGATCGTCTTGGACCGGTCGAAGAGGCACTCAGGGGTTTCGATCTCGCGCAATACGACGTCCCGATCGGAGGATGGGAGCCCGAAACCTGGACCGCGAATTGGAAGCTGGCCTTCGAGAACGGGATCGAGTCGTACCACCTCTTCAAAGTCCACAAAGAAACGCTCGAGACCATCACACCGACCCGGGATTCGTTCTATGTCGCCGGGGGGCCACTCGCCTCGGTGAGTGCCGGAGCCCTCACGCAGAATGCGCGCCTCTCTTCCGCTCAGACTTTCGAAGATGAGAACTACGTCCTGATCTCGCTTCCCCCCTCCTTCGTGGCAATCGTGACGCGCACCTCCATCGGCTGGATCGCGGTTCATCCGGTTGCCGCGACGAAAACACGGGTCGTCGGAAACGCACTCGTCCCGAACGCGTACGCCCCCCCCGCCGGCGAACGTGACACAACGGATGAGTTCACTGCGGCCTTCCTCGCTGAGGATCGATTCATTTGCGAACGCGGCCAACGCGGCATGAAGTCGCATGCTTCAAAGGGCGGGCAACTCGTTCAGATGGAGCGCATCGTCGGCGACTTTCATCAGTACCTTGGACAGAGGCTCTATCCCAATGCCGCTCCACCGAAACAGGACTCGAACGCAGGTAGCGCTCAAACACGCCGGCCCAATATGAGCCGTGCGGCGGATCGCCGTCCGAGTGCGGTGCCCGCCAAAGAGAGCGGCCCAGTGCCGCCGCGCCCCTTTCCTACGCGCGCATTGCTCGCTCTGATAGGGCTATGGGCGGCGGTCGCCCTCTCGTGGTCCTGGCCGTGGGGGCTTCTCTTCTTGGCCGCAACGCTCCAATCCATCCGGACCGGGGTGATCGACCTGATCGAGCCAATTCCCCGCGAGACCCATCCGTCGATGTTCTGGTCGGTCGCGGGAACCTGGATCGTCCTGAGCCTTGCGCTCGTCGGTTGGGACGTCGCTCAGTGGATCCTGCCCTAACGCGCGGGCCCTTAACGAACCGAATCGCTCGTTAGGCCTCTTTTTCGTAGCGGACCAGCAGGACTGTTGTGTTGTCCTGGCCGCCAGCTCGGTTCGCGGCGTCGACGAGGCCGTTGGCGGCCGCTTCGAGGTCTTCTTCACTACTCAGACGCTCGGCGATTTCTTCGTCCTCGATGTGGGTCGTCAGACCGTCGCTGCAGAGGATGAAGACGTCGCCTTCCTGGGGCGTCATCTCGGCGAGGTCAGGCTCAGTGCGGGGACGGACTCCAAGCGCGCGAGTGAGCACGTGGCGATGCGGATGTTGAGCGGCGTCTTCCTCGGAGATCTCGTGACGACGCAGCAGCTCACCCACGATCGAGTGATCGTCGGTCAAGCCGCGCAGGCGGCCCTGTCGCAGGAGATAGGCGCGGCTATCGCCGACGTGCGCGAGGGCCAACCGCTCTCCCCCGAAAAGCATTCCCACGAAGGTTGTCCCCATCCCGGACAACTCGGGTTTCGCTTGGGCGGAGGTGTAAATCTCGCGGTTCGCGCAGGCGACCGCGTGGCGCAAGCGCTCAGCCAGGCTGACGGAAGCGCCCTGCAAAGCCTCGATCGCTCGAATCGAGCCCTCTGCCGCGAGATGACTCGCGACCTGGCCGGCTTTGTGGCCACCCATTCCGTCCGCAACGAGATAGAGCCCGAGCTCCGGCACGATGGCGTACCGATCCTCGTTCGCCTGACGGCGCATCCCCACATGGGTGCTGGCTGCAGATCGAAGCAGCATCGACTCATACCCCCGTCGCCGGCAATGCGGCGCCTCTACTTCGCCCTATCGGACCTGCCGAGTCCTGGCTTGACCTCGGGACGCCCCAGGTTTTCCCTCATCTACCGGCAAAAAACCATTCAATCATGCGCAACACCGGGACGATAAGCTGTCCGAGCGGTACGCTCATCGCTGGAGCGAGCCTGCAGGCTCGTAAGGGGGGGTCCTATGTCCAAGAAGCTTCTTTTGGCCGACGACTCGGTCGTGATCCAAAAGCTCGTCGGTCTTTCGTTTGCGAACGAGGACATCGAGATCATTTCGACCGATAACGGCGATGACGCTGTGTCACTCGCGCGCGAGGTACAGCCCGACGTCGTTCTCGCGGACGTGGTGATGCCTGGCTTGAGTGGATACGAGGTCTGTGAAGCCATTCGCCAGGACCCGAATCTCAGTCAGGTCCCCGTCCTCCTGTTGACCGGTACGTTCGAAGCCTTCGACGAAGGTCGCGCGGCGGCCGCCGGTGCGAATGGACAGATTACCAAGCCTTTTGAAGCTCAGGCACTCGTTGAACGTGTAAATGAAGTGATGAGCGAGCCGCCACCCGTCGCGGCCCCCGCCATTGTCCCGGAAGCGGAAGAAACGATTGTGGCCCCGATCGCATCCTCTGATTCCTCCGATCTCTTCGATACGGGTGTCGATAGTCTCTCCGGAGATCTCACGCCCTCGCTCTCCGCGATGCCGATCGACGATCCGAACGAGGCGACGGCTTCGAATCTCTTCGGAGCACCTGGGGACGGCGCGAGCGACGCTCTCGACACTGAGGGCGGCAATATGGCCCTCGGCCAGATCGTGGGCGACGAAGCTCCGACCGACGATGCGACTGTCGCGTTCATTCCCGAAACGCCCCTCCCGCCGATCTCTGAAATGAAGTCGCCGAGCGAACCGGATCCACTCGAGGTGTCGGAAGAGCCGGCTCATCATGACCCGCTTCCGGCCGCACGCCCGGTTGATCTCGACGCGGCGCTTCACTCGGCCCTCGACACGGCAGCCGCCGAGGAAGAGCCGACGATTCTCGTCGCAACTGACGATGTGAACGCAACAACGTCCCCGAATCTCGCTGATCCCTTTGCCCCGACTGCCCAATCGGACAGCGGCACACCGGGTGGCGGTTTTGAAGACCTGACGGTTCATGTTCCGTCCGCCGACATCGATCAGGATTTTGCGTCCGCGCCGAGCCCCAACCTGCTGGGATCGGACGTCGCGTCCGGAGAAGCGACGGTCGTTGCCGACCTCGATGCGGCTCTCGACGGCCTTCCGACACCGCCGCCCCTTCCGAACACGAGTCCAGACTCAGCCTTTGTTGGGCTTGGCAACGCTGGACTTGGCGACCCGAATGAATCGACGCAGTCCAGCAACATTCCGCCGCAGGCCGTTCGCCACAACGCGGAGAGCGCTTCCGAGGACGCTGAAGCCACGGTCGTTCAGCTGAATGACGGCGATCCGCTCGGGCTTTCCCCGACGAATGTCGCCAGCGACGACTTCGCTTTCGACGTCTCCGAACAGGTCGCGCCCAGCGACCCGATGGGCGATTCATTCTCGTCCCTGATGAACATCTCGGAGTCGCAGATCCTCGACGGCGTAAACGCGGAGCCCTCGATTCCGACGGCGGCTGCGATCGATGACCTGACTGCCGATTCTTCGGACGCCGCGACCATCGTCGCAGGCTACGACGTCTCGACGAGCGATCTCGTGACGGCCCCCGGCGAAGTCCCGGAAGCACCACACACGAGTCCGGCGGATTCCGCCGCCGCCTTCCCCTCGCC